>ENA-USZK01000035-USZK01000035.1-human-gut-metagenome-genome-assembly--contig:-NODE-35-length-62120-cov-5.282949_pt1 | contig 62120 bp, 57 predicted proteins | sample MGYA00250043_ERZ773534 | MGnify/ENA primary metagenome ERZ773534 (study PRJEB29103, sample SAMN06112056) | human gut metagenome | biome: human gut; feature: ankylosing spondylitis patient; material... | reverse complement strand
ACAACACTTCAGCCGGTGAATTTGCCGCCATTACCCTCATAGGTCAAAATGCCAGCTATACCGAAATAGCACTGGTCACCCTCATCGCCAATGCACGCTACATGCTTATGAGCTGCGCGCTGAGCCAAAGACTCAGCAACGCGCAAAGCTTTATACATCGTCTGGCTATGGCCTTCGCTGTAACGGATGAGCTTTTCGGTATCGCTATCTCCCGTCCCGGTGTTTTGAATCCATACTATTACTATGGCGGCATGGCCGTAGCAATTCCTGGCTGGTCGATTGGCACAGCCTGCGGCATTATCGCCGGTGCAGCGCTGCCAGAACGCATTGTCAGTGCACTGAGTGTAGCACTGTTTGGCATGTTCCTTGCTATCATCATGCCCCCTGCACGCGAAAGCCGTATCATTCTCACTGTTGTAATCACAAGCTTCGTCGCCAGCTTCGCAGCAGCATATCTGCAGCCGTTGGCACAGCTTACCGGCGGTACACGTACCATTATCCTCACTGTAGTTATCGCAACGGCTGCAGCCTGGCTTAGGCCGGTACAGTCCCAGCAAAAGGAGGATTAGCAGATGGAACACAATATTTATATTTATATTGCAGTCATGGCACTTGTTACCTACGCTATCCGCGTACTTCCGCTAACACTCATCCGTAAGGAAATCAAAAATCCCTTCATACGTTCGTTTTTATATTATGTCCCCTACACGACTCTCGCAGTAATGACCTTTCCTGCTATCCTGCAGGAAACACAAACACCTGCTGCAGGTGCTCTTGCCCTCGGCGTCGGCATTGTCACCGCCTGGCGCGGCATGAGCCTTTTTCATGTGGCTTGCTGCTGCTGTGCAGTGGTGTTTATAGCAGAATTTATCATGGTGCCGTAAGGCACACAAAAAGCCGCCGGCTCAGGAGATTTTTCTCCAATCCGGCGGCTTTTGGTATTACTATAATTAACGTGCATTTAATCCCAATTCATTAATCAAGGCACGCTGCAAAAGATTAGAAAAATTAATATCGTTATCAATTGCCAGATTATTAAGCCATGCAGGAATCGAGAGCGTCTTCTTTACAGCCTTCGCATTATACTTTTTGTCATAAGCAAGCTTATCAAAAGCAACCATCATCACAAATTGATTGCCTTCCAGATTGATTTCATTGGGTTTTGATGCCTGAGGATATTCTTCAGGCTTTTTACCTTCCAACATCAGGCCAATCACTTCCTGCACCATCTCCAAAGCTTCTTCCAAAGAATCTCCTTGGGTATTGCAGCCGGGAATATCCGGAACATAAACAGAAACGCCTACTTTCTCAGGTTCAAAAATTACCGGATAAAAATATTTTTTAGACATAATACGCTCCTTTCTTCTCCTTATCGTTTTAATCCAGCCTGCTTTAAAATAGCCTGTTCTAAGCCTTTCTTTAATTCTTTAGTATGCAAAGGTACAGCAACAGTTATATTCTGCTGTGGATTAAAATATTTTTGATGAGAACCATTATTGCTCTTCACATAAACAAAACCATTTTGTAAAAGCAATCTGATCATTTCTTTAGGAGTTAGTGGCATAAACGCAACCTCCTTTAATTTATTATACTACGTAATATTACGTATGTAAAGGAATGCACGCTGCAACAAAAAAGTCTTCGCACATATCTAAATATGCACGAAGACCAAAAGATTATTATAAAATTTTTACCTCACAGTAGCCAATGGAACATGCCGAAATAAGAGAAAACACACAACACGGAAACGCCCAGCGCAGAAACGCCGAACATTTTCATAAACAGATTCTGCTGCTGCTTCTGATTAGCATTAGCGGCCGAAGCATATGCTGCCAACGCCAACGCACCGCCTGTAGAAAGCGGACTGATGGCAGCGACATGTGAAATCGTTGTAATCGAGGAAGCCAATTCGAACTCATTCACCCCGCCAAGCTGCTGGGCAACATGCGGCACAGTCGGCAGCAGCGTAGGCATAACAACACCGCTGCTTGAGCTGAACCAGCTCATAATACCGGAGGTAAGTCCCATAACAGCGGCAGCACTTTTAGCGCTCATCAGCGAAACAAGCACATTGGAAAGCACCTCAATACCGCCGAGATCTATAATCAGCTGCATCAAAACACCGACACCGGTAATCAGCAGCAGCGTATTCCAAGGAATATGTTTAATCGCCTTCGTCTCATCTGAAACACGCAAAAAGGATAATACGGCTGCAACAGCAAAACTGACCAGTCCGACATTAATACGCAAAAGCATAACCATAAGCACCATCACTACAATACCGGCAATAGTCGTCAGCTGCCTTTTGTTAAAGCAGGGAACTTCTTTTTTCTGCTCCACAGCAGCAGAACGCAGCTTATAGCCTCCCAACAAAATATAGATAATAACGGCATAAATAGTAAATGAAAGAATACCATTCATAAGAAAATCATTTTCAATACCGGTTAAGCCAAACTCTGCGCACAGATTCGCACCGATAATGCCGGTAGCAGCAAGCGGTGATAAACCACCGGCGCAAGAACCCAAAACAGTTAAGGTTGAAAGCAGCACAGGACTGATTTTCATTTCTGCTGCCAAGGACATGGAAAAAACCATCATTATAGCCATAGTCGGTACAGAGCCGGGACCAAGCGCAGCAAGTATAATTGAGAATACATAAATGATGATCGGAATCAGGTAAACACGCTTACCTGCCAAGGAAATAACTTTTTGTGCCAGTAAATCCAGACTGCCGTTAATCTGTGCCAAACTGAACAAATAAGTTACACCCAAAAGCATCAGAAACAAAGACGCATTGAATCCTTTAATAATTTCCGCATCACTGATGCCTGCCATACGTCCCAAAAGCAAGGCAAAAGCTATGCACAAAAGACCCGTATTCATTTTACGGATAAAACCAAGCATTATCGCCAGCAGTAAAAAACCCAAGGATAACAGAGCCATCGGAAACCTCCAAAAAATTTATTTGAGAGTGTATTTGAGAGTGTAACAACGGGAATATTAAATATAACAGAATCGCCATTTATATAATAACACTTAGTAATTACGTTGTAAAACGGTAGTTTTGTTTATCTTATTCTTGTTTGGCATTAAAATTATTCTATATAGGAATAGTCTTTTTATTGTCGCCTCTGTGCAGATATAGACTATGCTATTCCCACTCTTTAAAGCAAAATAGTTTATTTCCTGCAAAATAAATGTTACAATAAATAATTGAGAGAAGATTAGACAATTTTCATAGCTATAACAACGCTGTGAAAATTACATTATGGAGATGATTGCTTTGCCAAATTATGCAGATATCAACGGACGGCCGATGAAGAAGCTGCAAATACAACAATACCTGCACAAGCTGCAGCTCAACGATTTCGAGCCGGCTGTTAATTTAGCAACCCTGACTAAATTGCAGGACGTGCACCTCAAATATATCCCCTATGAAAATTTTGACTGTCTTAACGGCAAAATTACCTCGCTCAAAAGACAGGATATGTTCAATAAAGTTATCATGCACAACCGCGGCGGCATCTGCTTTGAGCTGAACGGACTTTACAACTGGCTTTTGGAATCCCTGGGCTTTGATGTGACCAGCTATTCCGCCCGCTTTATCGATAAAATGGAAACCTACCAGCTGCGCCGCCACCGCGTAATGTGTGTAGCTTTAGGCGATAAGTGTTATCTTACCGATGTCGGTGTGAACAGCGAAAGCCCGCGTGTGCCGCTGGAAATTACTGAAGGCCTGATTCAAAGCGACGGCATCAGCCAATACAAATTTACCCGCAGTGATTTTTGGGGCTGGCTGCTCTGGCAGAAGGAACGCGGCAAAATCTGGAAACGCCTCTTTGGCTTTACCGAAGAGCCGCAGATAGACAAAGACTTTATTACCGCCAGCTTCTGGTGCGACGCACATCCAGACTCACCATTTATTAAAAGCAAAAAGCTGTCTATTTTCCGCGAGGACTGCAATATTACCGTTCGCGGCAACTATTTGAAATTTTACCTCGGTGGTCGCGTAAAATACCGCTATAAAATTAACACCGGTGCCGAGCTTAAGGAAATTCTTTGGGAATATTTCGGTATTAATGTAGAATACCGGCTCAAGGATGACGGTATAGAATACTAAGCCGGCAGGAGATTTGTAAAATGCCTGATTTATTTTTTCCCAGTTATACAAAAAAAATACTGTCTGCTTTGAATGCTGCCGGCTATGAAGCCTATCTCGTCGGCGGCGCTGTGCGTGACCTGCTTTTGGGCAAGTCACCGGATGATTACGATATCACCACCAATGCTCTGCCTGAGCAGGTTTTGGCAGTTTGCAAGCAACATGATTGGAAAACTGTTGACCAATTAGGTCACAATTTCGGCTGCGTAGTCATCGTTATCAACGGCGTTGCTACCGAAGTAACAACCTTTCGCGGCGAACGCTATAACGATGACGACATGCATCGCCCTGCCGCAACCTGGTTTTGCAGCAGTCTGCGCGAGGATTTGAGCCGTCGCGATTTTACTGTCAACGCTATGGCGCTATCACTGGACGGCACATTGTATGACTACTTTGGCGGTCAGCAGGATTTGCAGCAGAAAATTTTACGCACTGTAGGTGATGCTAAGCAACGCTTTCATGAGGATGCTCTGCGTATGTTGCGTGCCTGCCGCTTTGTGGCACAGCTCGGCTTTACGTACGAGCAGACAGACTGCGAAGCACTGCCTGCCTGCGGTGCGCCGAACACGCCCTACTACCTGCCGCATGGCTACAGCTTTCCGGTTGAACGCTGCGCCGGCCTTTCGTTGGAGCGTGTACGCAAGGAGCTGGAAAAGCTCATTACATCTGAATATGCAGGCAAAGGCCTGATGCTGATGATGGCAACAGGCCTTTTAGGTGCAAACTGTCATGCCCGCGAAAACGGCAACGATACTGTCATTCCCATTCTTCCTGAAGCGCTGCACCTTTTAGGACTGCACCAAAATCCGCGCTTCCATTTATATGACACCTGGGAGCACACACTGCTGGCGATTGACAACAGCCCGCACGATTTAGCCATCCGCTGGGCGTTGGTGCTGCACGATTTAGGCAAGGGTTTGCCGAATGTACGCAAGCTGAACAAGGAAGGACAACCAAGCGATCCCGGCCACGAAGCAGAAAGCGCCAAAATGTCTAAGGCTATCCTGACACGCCTAGGCTATAACAAAAGCTTTGTACATTTGGTTACCTGGCTAGTAGCGCAGCATATGCGCTTCGCGCCTATGCTGCTCACCGGTGAGCGCACTCTGCTGCGCTGGGTGCGCAGCGAAGCTGCCAACTCCGGCTTCCGTACGCAGGCAGAGCTGACGCAGGCCTACAGTCTGCTGGTCGAAGTTTTTCTTGCTGATATGGGAGCAACCCACGCCCGCGAAAACGAACAGCTGATGGCCGAAGGTCGTCTTTTAGGTCGTCAGGTTGTGGAGCTGGTACGCACACGCATGCCTGTATGCAGCAAAGACCTTGCCATCAGCGGACGCGAGCTGCTGCAAATTATTCCTCAGCATGAAATCAAAAATATTCTTACCTACCTGCTGGAACGCGTACAATCCGGCAATCTTCCCAACGAAAAAGAAGCTTTGCTCACAGCAGTCCATAAGCATCTTAAGCGTAAAACTACACTCAGTTTAGGAGAGCAGCTATGAAAACAAAACGCATTTTACTGGCCATTGTTTGCCTGATAGTAATTTTAGGCGGCCTTAATTATCTTTTGCAGCAATCCCCTATGCCCATCGGCACACCAGGAAGCACACCGGCAGCTGGTGCCGCACAATTCGTAGGCAAGCACGATATCAAGGATTCGCCCTATTTTAAGCATCCTGATTTTTATAATATGCAATCTGACGAGCATCTTACTATTTTGCCGAAATTTGCCACAACACAGCAAATCACTCATTATACCTGCGGTCCTGCAGCTGCCAATATGGTAGTAAAATATTACAAGGGCAAAACGCTTGATGAAGAGCTGGACGTTGCCAAAATCATGGGCAGCAGCAAAACAGTCGGCACTAATACCAAAGGCATGGTAAACTACTTTGAAAAAATCGGTTGGGAGGTTCATTCCTCCATCAAAGATAAAACTTCCGACAACTATAAGGATTTTCTTAAATTTGTCGAGAGTAATCTGAAACATAATACCCCTATTATTGTAGAAAACGTCGATTGGGGCGGGCATTGGCGCGTCATTATCGGTTACGACAGCATGGGCACCGCACACAAAAGTGACGATGTGCTTATTATGGCAGATCCCTATGACACCACCGACCATCTGCAGGACGGCTACAGTATTGTACCGGCAGAACGCTTCTTCTATATGTGGTTTGACCACCAGCTTTTCCCGCAAAGTGAGCAAAAACGCCAATGGCTGACTGCTAAACCGAAAGATTAAAAAGCATTCCATAATGTTTTTTCAAAACAAAACCGTTGCCGCATTTTCATGCAGCAACGGTCTTTTATTTTATATGTATAAACTTTTAGCTTGCAGCTTCCTGCTCCACTCCGCGCACACGCGTAAAGTACGAATACAAGGCTAAGGCCATAAGCACGCAACCGGCAAACACAAGCACATAACGCGAGCTCATAAAGCTGCCCAAGGCACCGCCAACAAGCGGTCCTACAACACCGCCAAACTGCTGCGCGCTCGTAACCAGGCCAAAGGCCTTACCGCGCATATTAGCAGCAGTAACACGCGTCAGGTTAGCATTGATATTAGGCACAGCACCTGCCAGGAACAGGCCGTAAACAAACTGAATAGCTGCAAACTGCCACACAGTATTGATGAACACCTGGAAAAGATTAATAAAACCGGCAATAAAGGTTACAATGCAGAAAACGCGCACATAACCGAAACGTTGGCCGCGTTTTCCCCAAAACGGCGCCGCCAAAATGCCGGTAATGCCGGACAGCGAGAAAACTACACCGGACATCTTGATAGCAGCATCACCCATATCATGCATCAGCTCGCCTACGTACAATGTAATCAGCGGCTGAATCAGCATTATGCAGGTCTGCACCACAAAGAACATAGCCATAATATACAGCAGGCCCTTGTTATACAAAGCATTCTTTAAATCAGCCAGCAGATTACTTGCTTCGCGCGCGCCCTTATTCAGTACGGACATATCCTTGACAATAAATACAACCGCACTCGTAGCAATAAACAAGGCCAGACTGCCTACATAAAACGAAGCACGCATGCCAAACCAGCTGCTCAGATAACCGCCCATCAACGGTCCCATGATTGTGCCGCTGGCTACCGCAGTCTGCATCAGTCCCATGCCCCAGCCCATGCGCTCCTCCGGTAAGGATGAAGATGCCATCGACATGCAGGCAGGCACAAAGCCGGCAACAACACCGCACACAATACGCACAAGCAGAAGCTGATAGACATCCTGACAGACACCGGTCAGAAAATAGGTCAGCGCCAGGCCATAGCCGGCGCGAATCGCCATCTTTCTCTGCCCGACATGGTCAGCCAAAGCGCCCCAATAAGGTGCCATCACGGCAGAACCCATAAAGGTTACGGCAAAGGTAATACCTGCCCAGAAGTTAACATCTGGCTGGGCAACATGCAGCTCGCGCAGCAGATAAACAGGCAAAAACGGTATGCACATCGTATAGCTGGCACAGCATAAAAATACCCCCAGCCACAATACAGGCAAATTTGCCTTCCAGCTGCCTTTGTTGTCAGAAGTAAAAGCTTGTATTGACATTTTATCTCCCTCTCATCTCTCTAATTGCTATTATAACACAATGCAGGCAGATAGTCACAGCAGATAAATGCCGAAGCTTTTTCTTTCTAGACAATAGATACACTTTTAGCGTATAATATTGTTTAGATTAAATTCGTATTGTTAGCGATAAAATAAACCGCTGGCAACTTTATCAGCGTAAAAATCAAAATGCAGACTTTAAGCCTGTAAAGGAGAGTGCAGAATTTGAAACCTTATAGCATGCAAGAATTAGAAGAATGCGGCTTTTTATCAAAAATATTCGGCAGCAAGCCTACCGAAAACGGCTGGAAGGAGCTCAACAATCTGTTGGCTGCAGCACCCGATGCTTTGGCTGTCAGTGCCGATGATGTACATCACGCTCTGAAAAAATGGGGCGTAAAATTCAACGATGATAATTTCAACCAACGCAGCGGCATTTACCGCAAGCTGGCAGATGTTATCTTCACTGAAGTACAAAACAAAGAAGACAGCCTTTGGGCGCAGCTTGCACACTTAGCAGAAATTTTGGAGCTGCCGCCGCATCTGGCAAAGCAGGCTGATAAGGCAGCAAAAACAGCTGCTTATTTTGTCCGCTGCCGCGATTTGCTTGCAGGCACCGAAAAGCTGGATATCAAACAATTGAATGACTTATTCGGCTATGATTACGAAGACAGCCTTTCCATGCGTAAGCAGGTTTTCCAAGCACACTTCAACCTGAAGTTTGATGAAATCAGCAACGCACAACGCTATACTCCTGAAGAAGAAGCTGCCCTGCGTGCCGACTGCGCAACTCTGGATATCCCTTACGAATTAAAGAACAATATTGTCAGCGCTCTGGAAAAATACCGCAGCCTGTGGAATGCAGAGCATATGCCTTTAGGCGATATCAAGCAGGATGCCTTCCCGCTCAACCCGGGCGAAATCTGCCACGCCTATACCAACTGCGGTCTCTGCCAAAACAAAATGATAGAACGCGAGGACAATTACTATGAATTGACACGCAAATTCCGCATTGATGAAACCGTTGCCTTCAAGGGCGAAAAAATCGAGCATCCAAAATTTACCGAGGAAATGACTATTATTGAAGAGCTTGGCATGTTCTTCCTTACTAACCAACGTTTAGTTTACATTGGTAAGAAAAACGCCTTCCACATCCCGCTCAACGTTCTCAGCGGTGCTGATTTTGACGGCATCAACCTTGTAACCTTCCATCACACCGATGGTACCGACAGTATCTTTAAATTCAGCGACGAGGCTGCCGGAGTTTTATACATTCTGTTCGAAAGAACCTTAAAGGCTGCTAAAGCATAAACCATCATATATACAAAATACCCCTGCAGAAATTTTTCTGCAGGGGTTAAATTTTTATCAGCTGTAAAATTTACAAGACAGCTTAAGCCGTCAAAGAATTACATGCACTCTTTGATTGCTTTAGCCATGCGTTGGATACCTTCAACAATGCGGTCATCCGGCATGTTGGAGTAGTTGATACGCATGCTGCGGTCAGTCTTCTGGTTCGGATAGAAGGCATCACCGATAACGCCGGCAACCTTCATCTCGATGCATTTGTTGAATACTTTGCGTGCGCTTACGCCTTCAGGGAAGGTCAGCCACAGGAACAGACCACCTTCCGGATGAGTCCATTCGGTGCCAGCCGGGAAGTATTTCTCCATGGATTCGAGAATCAGATCACGACGATGTTTGTACAGAGCAACGATTTCTTTAACGTGCTCATCCAGGTCGTATTGTTCCATGTAAGCATCTGCAACGCCTTGGTCAAAATTAGAGGTGTGCAGGTCAGCACTTTGTTTGATTTTTACAAACTCGCTCAGCAGGCTATGCTCTGCAGCAATCCAGCCAAGACGCAGGCCCGGGCAGAAGATTTTGGAGAAGGTGCCCAGGAACATAACCAGACCTTTGGTATCCATAGATTTCAGGGACGGCAGGATAGTGCCTTCATAGCGCAGTTCGCCGTACGGATTATCTTCGAGTACAGGCAGGTTGTGTTTGTTAACAACTTCCATAAATTTTTGACGGCGTTCCATGGACCAGGTACGACCGGTCGGGTTTTGGAAGTCAGGAATTACATAGATAAATTTGCAGTTTGGAGTGGTTTCCAGAATTTTATCCAGTTCTTCCGGAATCAGACCACCGTTATCGGTCGGAACCTCAACAAATTTCGGTTGGTAAGCGTTGAATGCGTTCAAAGCGCCGAGGTAGGACGGGCTTTCGCACAGAACAACGTCGCCGGGATCCAGGAACAGCTTGCCTGCGAAGTCCAGGCATTGTTGAGAACCGGTGGTAATCAGAATGTCATCGGGATCAACGTTGGTGTGATATTTATCAGCCATGCGTTTAGCAATTTTTGCACGCAGGGACGGACGGCCTTCGGTAGTTGCATATTGCAGCAGTTGACGACCTTCCTTCAGTACCAGGTCATGAGAAACCTTGGCAATTTCTTCTACAGGGAACAGCTCCGGTGCAGGCAGACCGCCGGCAAAGGAAATAATATCAGGCTGAGCAGTTAATTTTAACAGCTCGCGGATTTCAGAAGCTTGCATACGCTCCATACGTGTTGCGAATTTCATGTTTAAAAACCTCTCTTCATTGGAAACTATATTATTTTACCGTAACACTTATTGTAGCACCACAATCTAAAACAAACAAGCAAAATACCGTTTTCGATTAATTCTATTTATTTTTATGGCAAATTGTGTTAACTTATTAACGGTTTGCGCGGAAATTTGTTTGTTTTAATATTTCAGATACTTCAGTAAGCCATCCAGACCTTCCATGATATCGTCATATGTCACTTCAAAGTCACCGGTATACCACGGATCGGCAATGCTTGCGCCCTTGCGACCGGTGTAATCCAAAAGCAGGTGTACCTTATCCTGCGTATCTTCACCAATTACTTTGCGTAAATTACAAATATTATTGCTGTCCATCACCAGCAACAAATCATAATATTCGTAGTCACGCTTTGTTACCTGTACTGCATGCTTGCCTGCGACGCTGATGCCAAGCTGCGCCAGCTTGTTACGCGTACCATAATGTACGGGATTACCGATTTCTTCCCTGCTCGTCGCTGCCGAAGCAATTTCAAAATCAGCGGCAATGCCGCGTTTTTTTACAATGTCCTTCAATAAAAATTCTGCCATTGGGGACCGGCAAATGTTGCCATGGCAGATAAAGAGAATTTTATGCATGGGTTTGTCCTTTCTAAAACTTAAGAATTAATTAGAGCCTCATTTAATCCGTTTCTGAATATCTTCAACAGATGGCAGTTGCTTTTCCAGATCATTCGGCAGGCTACTGGTTATTTTGTATTCGCTTACACCAATCGGCTTTGAAATATCCTTGAGTGAATATTCTGCAACCACATTGTTTTTGCTTTTACACAGAAGCAAGCCAATGGACGGATTATCCTGCTCTTTTTTCAAAATGCCGTCCACGGATGACAGATAAAAGTTTAGCTGACCAGCATATTCCGGCTTGAAATCACCGGTTTTCAATTCGATAACTACATAACAGCGAAGATTCAGGTTATAGAACAACAAATCAATGTAAAAATCATCGCCGCCTACGTTCAGGTGATACTGGTTTCCCAGAAAAGCAAACCCTGTTCCAAGCTCCAGAAGGAGCTTTGTGACATCCCTAACAAGTGCCTGCTCAATATCCCGTTCGAGCATATCCTCCCGGAAAGGAATAAAATCAAATACATATGGGTCTTTCATTGTCTGCACCGCAAGTTCACTTTGCGGAGACGGTAAGCGGTGATTAAAATTTGTAACTTTATCTGCCAGAACCTGCCGCTGATACAAACCGCTTTCGATTTGATGAATCAAAACATTGTGAGACCATCCATTTTCAGCCGTTTTTTCAATGTACCATATACGCCGTTGTGGGTCTTTGACTTTTTCCAAAATTGCAATATTATGGGACCACGGAATTTGTGCAGACACTGTCTGCACAAATTCCCGATCTGGATAGATCTCAGCAAATTTTGCCATGTATTTTAGATTACGAACAGAATATCCCTTACTTTCTGGAAAAGCAATCCTAATATCAGTGGCAAAATTGTCAATAAACTTGTTGCCCCATGATTTATGTTCATTAATCACACAACCTATATCATGATAAAGGAGCAACATATCTGCATTCGCATGAACTGCTGCACGGTACTGTGCAGCCCTAATTTCGCTCTTGATATTTTCGATAATGGAGAGATACTCAGTTGTATTCATTAGCACACTCATCGCCTCGCTTTCACATAATTCTTATCATTATTTTCTCTATATAAGATGCTATAGTATGAAATATTTTTCACGTCATTTGTCTTTATTGGTTCCATATGGAGCTATTTCTTCAGCAGCCATACTGTATGTTGCTTTTGACTCATAAATATACGCCTTATGTTCCTGAAAGGAAACGACCTTATCACTCATCATATCATTATTATCTGTCCAAAGCTCGCACTGTGTCATTACGGTCTGAACAGCATCATCCATACCCTCCGGCGGGTATTTATGTTTCTTCAACAGTCGTTTAATGAGAGTACGCATTTTGGCACGGGCAGATTCTTTGCGCTGCCAGTCAATCGTTTTATTTCTACGAAGTGTATCCGCCAATTCCTTGGTAATCGCAATCAGTTCTTCATTTTTGTAAAAGTCCTTGATTGCTTGCGGTTTTGTAAGTGCATCGTAGAATGCCAATTCATCGTCTGTAAGGCCGAGCTGTTCGCCCTCTTTGTGGGCTTCAGCCAGCTGCTTAGCAAGTTTCAGCATTTCTGCGATGACTTCTTCATTGGTGAGCATACCATTCAGATACGCATTGATTGCTCGCTGCATGATATCGCTGAACTTCTCGGACTTAACCACATTCGTTCTTCGATAAACCGATACCTGTTCCGCTATCAGTTTTTTCAGCAGCTCGATTGCCAGATTCTTCTCCTTCATTTTGCTTATTTCCTCAAGGAACTTTGGATCAAACAAGGAGAATTCCTCTTGCATATCAGAGAACAGGTTAATAACGCCCTCGCTCTTGATGCTCTGCTTCAAAAGCTCATTGATACGAGCGTTCATTTCAGGCAGAGAGATTTTCTTGCCGGTTCCCGCATTGGTCAGTCGCAGCACCAGCACACGAACCGACTCAAAAAACGCAGCTTCAAAGCGGTCAGCTTCGCACACCATGGAAGAACAAAGAGAAAGAGCCTGATGAAGCATAAGTGCTTCCTTGATAAACGTATCTTTTTCTTTATCCTTTTCACGGGCGATGATATAGTTTACCGCACCGCTGATGGTTTTTGCTCTTTCTAAATCTGTTCCGGTCGTGAACTTGGTGTAGTCAAATCCATGGAACATGTCACGGCAAACACCGAGCTTTTCAATAAACTTCGGATAAGCAACCTTAGCAACATCCGTATCACCATAGTTTTTCTTATCACGGGTGGTGTAGTCATTCATCGCCTGTTTTAATGCGGTAGCAATGCCTACATAGTCAACTACCAGACCGCCTTCCTTATCACGGAACACACGATTGACACGGGCGATTGCCTGCATCAGATTGTATCCGCTCATCGGCTTGTAAACATACATAGTAGCCAGAGACGGAACATCAAATCCGGTCAGCCACATATCAACAACAATGGCAATCTTCATCGGACTGTTATTGTCTTTGAATTTTTTCGCCAGCTCGTCCTTGTGCCGTTTATTGCCGATAATATCATGCCATTCTTCAGGATCATTATTTCCACCGGTCATAACAATGCTGACTTTTTCTGTCCAGTCAGGGCGCAGCTCCAAAATCCGCTTATAAATCTTCATTGCAATTGGGCGGGAATATGCCACGATCATCGCTTTGCCTGTAAGCAGACCTTCACGGTAATTCTCGTAATGGTCAAGAATATCGCAGACCAGAGAGTTGATGGTATTGTCGTTGCCCAATACGGCTTCCATCTGTCCGAGTGTTTTCTTGCTCTTTTCAATCACCTCCGGATCTGCATTGTGCGCCATGATTTCATACTCGGCATCAATCATGTGCAGCGTAGCTTCGTCCAGGTTGAGCTTTATGACACGGCTTTCGTAATAAACCGGGCGGGTTGCGCCATCTTCGACAGCCTGTGTCATATCATAAATGTCGATATAATCACCGAACACCTCACGGGTACTGCGGTCTTTCGAGGAAATCGGAGTTCCTGTGAAACCTATGTATGTAGCGTTCGGCAGGCTGTTGCGGATAATTCGTGCAGTGCCTACAACACGCTTAGCGATTTCTTCACCGTCCTCATTCTTTGTCATCTTAATCTTTTCGGTTAAGCCGTACTGTCCACGGTGAGCTTCGTCTGCCATAACGATGATATTTCTGCGCTCAGAAAGAGCTTCGTGAGATTCCTCAAACTTTTGCATGGTCGTAAAGATAATACCGTTAGCTTGTCTACCTTCCAACCAATCTTTTAATCCCACATCATTTTTACTCGAAGTCTCTGTCAGTTTTCTACAAGTAGCGTGTACCGGTTCCTGACGCAAGAAGTCCTTGCACTTTGCAAACTGTCCGAAAAGCTGATCGTCCAGGTCGTTTCTGTCGGTCAGTACAACAATCGTCGGGCTGTCTAGAGCTTCTTGTAGCAGATGAGCATAGAATACCATAGACAGCGACTTGCCGCTGCCTTGCGTATGCCAGAACACACCACCTTTACCATCGGTAACGGTAGCTCGTTTAGTCGATTCGATTGCTTTTCTTACAGCAAAATACTGATGATAACCAGCTAATATTTTAAAGGAGTTCACACCCTCGTTGGAAAAGCAGATAAAGTTCTTTATCAGGTCAAGCAGGCGTTCCTTTTGGAACATTCCCTCAAAGAAGGTATCAAACTGTGCGTACTGCGTGTTCTCGTAGCTTCCATCGACTGTTTTCCATTCCATGAAGCGATCTTCGCCGGAAGTAATTGTACCGGCTTTGGAGGTCATCTGGTCGCTCATAACGCAGATGGCATTATAGATGAACATGGAGGGGATTTCCTTCATGTAGTTGCGGAGTTGCCGGTATGCAGCAGAAGCATCGGTTTCTTCTCTGGACGGAGATTTCAGTTCTACAATAACGACCGGTATTCCGTTCAGGAAAAGCAGAATATCCGGGCGTTTGTTGCTGTTTTCGATGAAAGTCCATTGATTTGCTACGATAAAGGAGTTATTGTCGGGATTTTTATAGTCAACAAGATAGACGATGGAGGAGCGTTCCTCGCCTTTGTCAAAATAGCGCACTGGAATGCCGTTTTGCAGGTAATCCATAAAGACAGTGTTTTTCTGCACCAGTTCGCCGTTTTCAAAGTTCTGCAGCTTGAAAAGTGCATCACTAATAGCGTCCTCCGGCAGAGAACGGTTCAAACGATTTAGGGAAGCAACAAGTTCTTCCTCATACAGAGGATTGTGAAAATCTCTCTCTATGTCGGGGCCATAAAGGTAACTGTAGCCCATGTTCCGAAATAATTCGATTACGGAGTTTTCATAATCCGCTTCGGTATATAATCCTAGCATAATATCGCTCCTTTTCTGTGTTATTCTTACTCCATTTTTATATCATAGCGTTTTTCTTTGTATATTAGGTCGCTTCACCGGCGACGTCGGGTAAACGAAAATTTACTTCAGCAGACACAGGCTCTTTATAAGAATCGTTTTGTTGATTTGAAACCATTCGATGGTGAGATGCCCCCGGATTGGCGACTTGGCACAGTTTCAGAAATCATAGAACTACACGATTCAAAACGCATACCCCTTTCGAGCCGTGAACGTGCCAACCTCGCAAAGATTTATCCGTACTATGGTGCTACATCAGTAATGGACTATGTGGATAGGTATCTCTTTGACGGAATCTATCTACTCCTTGGTGAAGATGGCACTGTTGTAGACAGCAAGGGTTTTCCAATTCTGCAATATGTGGAAGGAAAATTCTGGGTGAACAATCATGCCCACATTATCACTGGTAAGAATGGCTTTACTGTCGAAACGCTTTATTTGCTATTCAGTTTAACCAATGTCCAGTCAATTGTTACTGGAGCCGTTCAGCCAAAGATTAGCCAAGGCAATCTGAACAAAGTGTCTGTTGTCATACCATCGGAAGCGACATTGAGTGCTTTCAACTCAATCGTACAACCGATTTTTGCGCACATTCGCAATCTTCGTGCTGAAAATGATAGACTTGCTGCCACTCGTGATACTTTGCTACCTCGGTTGATGTCTGGAGAACTGGATGTTTCTAGCCTTGACATTTAAGCCGCTAAATTTTCGTTTATTGCATTATTGCAATCCATTCTTGCTTGTATGTCATCTAAAATTGCAGTGATTTTCTGTTGATCTTCAATCGAAGGCAATTCCAATTCCAGATTATTAATCATTTCTTTGGTAAGAGCATTTCTTGTCGCACCACCAGCCGCTAATTGTAATAAATATTCTTTGTTTAACTGCAAAAAATACAACAGATAGCTTGGCACAGCCTTTTGCAGATCTGCTCGTACTATGCAGACGTGCTGATTAACTCTTGCCGGTAAATACTTTTTATCTACCATACACGCTCTTGCAACAGAGTCACCTGTAATATTGAGTAGAACATCCCCTTCTTCAACAATTACATTTTTCAGTTTTTCTGCCTGCAAGTCATTTATGAAAGCTAACCCATCAGCTGAGAAAGCAAAATCTAACACATTTTGGCTTCGGATTAGGGAGATACCCTCCTCACAGTATGCTTCCTTTCCACCTTTCGGTGTAGCACCACTGCCTATTTTAGTGCATATATCCTTAAATTTTACCACGATAGTTCACGCTCCTACCCTATGTATTTACGGTGAGCAATCTTTACATTGCTCTGCTTGACCATTGCATACTGCAAGGTCGTATCTATTCGTTGATGCCCCAAGAGCCGTTGCAGCTGCTCCACGGGCATTCCTTTGTCTATCGCCATTGTAGCGAGAGTTCGTCTGAATTTGTGCGGATGCACTCTCGGAAGTGCAAGCCGCTTGCCAAGTTCACGCAGTCTTGATTCCACACCGCCAATCTGCAATCTTTCGTATGGCACTTTCAGCGACACAAATAGGGCGTTGTTGCTGTCCGTTCTTTGTGCAAGGTAGTTCTGAAGGTGGATTTTGGTTCTGGCATCAAAGTAGACCATTCTTTCCTTGCTGCCTTTACCAAACACCACGCACTCTCGCTCCTCAAAGTTGATGTCATCCCGATTGAGAAGCACCAATTCTCCTACACGCATTCCGGTCGATGCCAACATATCAATCAGCGCCAGATCACGCAAAGAATCACAATGGTCACGCATGGTTTCCAGTGCTTCATCCGTGTAGGTTTCTTTGATAGTCACAGCCGTTTTCACCTTATGAATCCTGCGTACCGGGCTTTTCAAGATGTAATCTTCATCTTCAAGCCAAGAAAAGAAGCTGGATAGGATTCTGCGGATGTTGTCAATTGTCACCTTACTGGATTTTCGTTCTGCCTGATAGTCGGTCAAATAGGCGCGCAAATCATTGGTTGTAATATGCGTGATTCCTTTTCCGATTTTCTCAGACATGGTTTCGATTGTCTTGCGGTAGTAGGAAAGCGACTTTTCAGAACATCCTTCTATTCGCTTTGCCGAAAGAAACGCACCGGTCAACCGTGCATTTTCTACACTTGCATCCTCAGTTGTACTATCTGTTTTTCGCTGAATCTCATATCCGGAAAGATTATGCTGCAGCACTCGCCGCAGCTGCTCTGCCTGTCCATTATCAAGATATGCCAACATATCTCGCAGCACATCATTTACAAATTCATCATTCATAGTCTGTTCTCCTTTAATAATCAGGGAATGGCTATGGAGTGGCAATCCTCAGTATAAACACCTGCCACTCGCAGGAGTTATAGTGGTAGGTCGTAAACGAAAATTTCAGTGACTTAAAGGTCGATGTTGGAAACATCAATTTCGCCGGACATCAGCTTGGGCAGCAAAGAGTCTCTTAGTGCTATGAGCCTTTGCTTTTCAATCGAGTTGTTGAGTATCGACTGATACATTGGTTCTACAATTCTAATAAATGTATCGGTATCATTCGGGGACAATTTAAAAACTTGCTCCATCTCAAAATCTTTTGTAATGATAGCATCAAAAACAGCTCCACTGGCTTTATGTTTCAACCTATCTATTGCTTTCAATGTGTAGAAATATACCAGAAGCTGATGGATACCTTTTCCAATAAGAGCATAGCAAGATTGATTCATCGCCATGGGAACACCAGCTATTCCTACTTTACCAACCGTACCTCTTGCGGTAACAAAAACCGTGTTTACTGGATACAGACGACTGTTACAATGTAGCAGACCATCTTCTGTAATAGTCTTTTCGGTTGCAAGAGTATACGGGAAACCGACATCTTTAGGAGTAAAGAACGGAATGTTGCCATTCCAATAGGTGCTTTCACTAGTTTTTGGAGTTCCTCCACCAAGAACCTGAATCAAATCTGTAAAACCAATCTCAGTGTTAGATTGTTCATAGTAATTGCTAAATAAAGCAAGGGATTGATGCTCTAAATTTTCGTTTATACGGACATTTACTTCTATCTTTTCATCAATATTGGATAGAATTTCTGCAATTTTTGTTTGGGAGTCCATATCTGGTATATCAACTTCAATTCCAGCAAAGGTATCACGAGTAATTGTGTCGAATACAGACCCATGCGTATTCTTTTTTAATACATGGATATTATGCTTGATTAAGTAATATAAAAAATCGGCTGTCACAATTTCCTTTTTTGCTCTCAATCCATAACATGATTGATTAAACGCCATAGGGAACGGTATTGTTGCAATTTCTCCTACTGTTCCTCTGGCTGAAATAATAACATCTCCTGCTTTCAGAAGTTTGGTTGAGGAATTATTCAAGCCAAGCTCCGTAATGTGTTTTTCTGTTTCATACACGAAACGAAAATCGTTATTAAAATCTTTTACCGACAGCCAAGGAATATCTCCATCCCAATATTCAGGCTTTGTTGTTTTAGGTGTACCACCACCGATTAAATCCATAACCTCTGACAACTTATATTTCATAACCAATCGCCCCCAGCTTCTTACGGATTTCTGCTTCGAGTTCATGGGACTTGGCAAACATATCAGAAAGCTCCGAGGTCAGGCGAGCCATTTTTTCATCAAACGGTTCACTATCTTCTTCCTGTTCTTCAATGCCAACATAGCGCCCAGGAGTCAGAATATAGTCCTGCCTTTCAATAGTCTGCAAATCAGCCACCGCACAGAATCCCTTCACATCATCCAGAGTGCCGTTTTGGAATGCTTCAAAGGTGTACGCCAGTTTCTGAATATCTTCATCCGTGAAATCTCTGTGCTTGCGGTCAACCATATAACCCATCTTGCGGGCATCAATAAACAGCGTTTTTCCTTTCTGCCTTTTGTTTTTGCTAATGAACCAGAGCGTAACAGGAATTGTCACGCTATAAAACAGCTGCGTAGGCAGGGCAACGATGCCTTCCACCAAATCGGCGTTGATAATATTCTTTCTGATCTCACCCTCACCGGAGGACTGCGTAGACAGTGCGCCGTTCGCAAGCACCAAACCAATCTTGCCGTTTGGCGCAAGGTGGTGGATCATATGCTGAATCCATGCGTAGTTGGCATTACCAGGCGGCGGCGTTCCGTACTTCCAGCGAACATCATCCTGCAATTTGTCCTGTCCCCAGTTAGACAGATTAAAAGGCGGGTTTGCCATAATGAAATCCGCACGAAGATTGGCATGAAGGTCATTAAAGAACGTATCAGCCTGATACGGACCGAAGTTTGCATCAATGCCACGAATCGCCATATTCATCTTCGCCATTTTCCAGGTATCCGCATTGGATTCCTGACCATAAACAGAAATGCTTTGACGATTGCCGCTGTGTGCTTGAATAAACTTCACACTCTGCACAAACATACCGCCAGAGCCGCAGCACGGGTCATACACACGGCAATTATTGAACGGCTTCAGGATGGCAACGATTGTCTTAACAATACTGGACGGTGTGTAGAACTCGCCGCCCTTCACACCTTCGTAAGCAGCGAACTGTGCGATACAATACTCATAAGTTCTGCCCAGAAGATCCTTACCTTCCTCGGTATCAGACATATCCATATTGGTGAACAGATCAACGACATCACCCAGAACTCGCTTGTCCAAATCCGGGCTTGCGTAATTCTTCGGAAGCACATTTTTCAGAGATTTATTATCTGCTTCAATCTCTCTCATTGCTTCATCAAGGACTGTGCCAATTTCCGGAGTGTGAGCCGCAGCTGCAACAGTAGACCATCTTGCTTTTTCAGGGACAAAGAAAATATTCTCGCCCAAATACTCGTCACGATCTTCTTCGAAGCCCTCACCTTCTGCAACAAGCTCGTTATACTTTCTCTCAAATGCACTGGAAATATAGCGAAGAAAAATCAATCCGATGATTACCTTTCTATATTCAGCGGCAGGAATGTGCCCCCATAACACACAGGCAGCATCCCAAATCTGTTTTTCAAAGCCAATGTTGGCATTATTCTTTTCAGCCATTGTCAGTCCCTCTTTCTTACCACTTATTCAAATCAATAATTTCCCATTTTCCATATCTCTTTCCGCCCACTCTGCGGATATAGTCCTTTTTCTGCAAGGATTCCATGATGCGCTTCTCGCCTTTTTTGATATATTCTTCAAGCTCAAATTGCCAGTTCTTTTCTGCTGACATAGCTGCACCTCGCCTCTTGCTCAATACGCAATCCTAAAATAGTCCAAATATGCCTTATATCTATCCTGCGCAGCAAGGCAGTTATCCATCAGATAACCGTTTTCCTTACCCCACTCCTTTAAGCCTCGATAGTAAAACATTTTCAGATTATCCTCTATAATAAACGGAACAATATTATATTTCAGGCACTCTTTAAACATAATCATCCTGCCAATGCGTCCGTTGCCATCCTGAAACGGATGAATCCTTTCAAAACACACATGAAAATCCAAAATATCTTTAAACGTCTTACTCTTTTTCGCATTATATTTTGCCAAAAGTGATCGCATCTGCTCGCTAACCTCTTCCGGCAAAGCTGTATCTCTTCCGCCAACCTCGTTCGGAAGCTTTTTATAATCACCGACAGCAAACCAACCCTTACGCGCATCACTCGTGCCGGTTTTCAAAATAAAGTGCAATTCCTTTATCAGCTTTTCGGATAAAGCAGTCTTTGCTTTATCTATAAGCAAATCAATACAGCGAAAGTGATTAGCAGTTTCAATAACATCATCCACGTTCAAAACTTCATTTTCCACACCAATCGTATTTGTTTCAAAAATATAACGCGTCTGCTCATGTGTCAGTCTGCTGCCTTCCATATGATTAGAGTTATAGGTCAACTCAATTTGCGTTTTATGATAGATGCCGCCTGCATATCTGCTTGCTTTTTCTTCCTGCAGAACATTTAACAAGCTACGCTCGCTCTGCTTAATCTTATTAACACGCTCCGGTTTTACTGCCGTTTCCGGAATACTCCATACTCTGCCATGCAGCTCTGCTCCCTGCACACGTCCCTGTGCGCAATAATTACGCACACTGCGCTCGGATATCTGCCACTTTTCCGCTGTTTCAGCTACTGAAAGATACTTCATCATCTCACCTCCGTTACGTTGTATCTAAGAATAGTATAGCATGTTGACGGCAAAAACTTCAATTAATTTGTTTTGATAGCCAATTATTTTTGCCGTCAAAAAGCGCTCCGCAATTTTTTATTATTGCTTTTGGCGTATTTACGCATTCTCACACATAGAAAGAAAAACTAAGGAACTGTCATCGCAAGTAAACTTTACTTACGCGACAGTCCCTTTTAGCCTATCAATATTACTTCAGTAGTTCCTTTTCTTTCAGATACACAGCCAGCAGCTGAGCCACCTTATTCACCAGCTTCAGGCAATTTTTCAAATGTTCACGTGTATTAAACTCATAGGGCATCAAATCACCGCAGGCACAGGAGCCGAATTCCTTGGCAAAGCGCTCATGAAACTCCAATGTCAGCGGATAAATTTCTGCCAATGGCTTATCACTCGGCTGATTACGGCCAGCCAGCGTACTGATGACCATCACACAGCCTGCCATCGCACCGCACAAATCGCGCGCATGACCAATGCCGCCGCCAAAGCCGGAGCACAGACGGAAAGCATTATCATCAATATTCACGCCTGCCTCCTTGCGAAAGGTTTGCACAATCGCTTCGCAGCAGTTATAACCGCTCTTAAAATTGTTGCCTGCTGCCATGCCCATTTTTTCGCTAAATTCACTCATGCTTTTCTCCTCCTTGTATAACAATATTAAAATGCTTACTTTTTGTCGTTATCGCTTTCCGTTGCATACGGCCAACCGCTCATGCCTCCCTCCAGGCTGTAAACATCACGGAAGCCGCGGGCGCGCAGGATAACCTCCGCTTCGTAGCCACGCAAATCAATCTGGCAGGCTGTAACTATTTTCTGCTCTTTATCAATCTTGCTGATATCCGCTGTCCGCAAGGTATCAAGCGGCATATTTACTCTCGACGGAATGTCGGCAATACGCTTAGCTGCTACCTCTGCCGGTGTGCGTACATCAACGAATAAATAATCCTCCTGCGTACGGTCCTTTTCAAAGTCTACAGGATTAATGCTGCGCAGCTGACCGTCAATTTTATTTTGCAGGACATTAGCTGCCGTTGCGATATTCTCAATCGGCGTATTAAAAGGCGGAGCATAGGCCAGATCAAGTCCGGATAAATCCTCCAGCGTTGCACCTAAAGAAATTGCCGCCGCCAATGTATCAATACGCTTCGCTACGCTCGCTCCGACAGCCTGCGCACCCAATACGCGTCCGCTGCTCTTTTCCGCCAACAGCTTTAGCACAATACGCCCTACTCCTGGCATATAGCCTAAACGGTCAGAGCCAGGAACAACTACGCTCGCAAAATCAATGCCGGCCTGCCGTGCAGTCCGCTCGTTCAATCCGGTTGCCCCAGCTTCCTGCGCAAAGAAGCGACAAGCCGCAGTTCCCAAAACACCGGGGTATTTCTTCCGCGCTCCGCAGATATTATCCGCAATCACGCGGCCATGCTTGTTGGCGGTAGAACCCATAGGCACAAATACCTTGGCTCCGCTGACACGATGAGTATTTTCCGCACAGTCACCTCCGGCATAAATAGCGCTGTCGCTCGTCTGCAGGTATTCGTTGACGGCAATACAGCCGCTGGGACCTATAACAAGACCGGCTTCATGCGCCAGCTCTACGTTAGGACGCACACCTACGGCAACAATAACCAGCTGCGCCGGTATTAAGCGTTTATCTGTCTGCACCCCGGCAACTTTACCGTTTTCTACGGTAAAGGCACCTGCTCTTTCATCCAGATAAATATCGAGCAGCGGATTTTTTGTATCACGCAGCAGCAGTGCTGCCATATCTTCATCAAGAAGCTGCGGCAGCAGTCTGTCCTGCTGTTCCAGAACACTGGTATGCAAACCGCGGCGCACAAAAGCTTCTGCCAGCTCCAGACCGATAAAGCCTGCGCCGATGATAACTACATCCTTAACGCCGCCTTCGGCAATTTCCTTATCTACTGCTTTAACATCCCACGGGAACCAGAAGCTGTGAATACCTGAGGCATCAGCATTAGGCAAGGGAAGCTTCACCGGCGTACTGCCTGTTGCCAACACCAGCACGTCATAAGACAGCTGTTTCAGCTCTCCCTTTTCCATATAATGCACGCATTTTTGCACTCTGTCTATTTTTTGCACATTACAGCCACAGCGGGCGTCAATGCCCTTCACGGCCGCAAAATAATTACTGTCGCGCAAAGCACCCTGCGGTGTATGGTCAAAGCTGTCCATACTCTTGACCTCACCGCTGATAAAATACGGGAAGCCGCAGGCGCCATAGCTCAGCTGCGGTCCGCGTTCTAGCACTATAATCTCTGCTTCGGCATCCAGCCTGCGCAAGCGCGCCGCCGTTTTCATACCGGCGGCCACCCCACCGACGATTACTACACGTTTACTCATAATGTCACCTCCAAGAATGATTTTAATGTTGTCTTACTATTATGAAAATTCAACAGTCCAAACTGCTTCTGTCAGCAAATATTACTCTATAACCATTATAACAAAACAGCCTCCGAAAGCAAAGCTGCGGAGACTGTTTACAAAAATTATTATATGCTATTTTGCTTCATACACACTCAAAGCTTCCATTGCCAAGGCGTAGCCCGCAAAGCCCAGGCCGCAAATCTGGCCGACGCAGCCAGCCACCGTTACAGAATGATGGCGGAACTCCTCACGCTGATGGATATTGCTGATATGCACCTCAATCGCAGGAATGTTTACTGCCTTCAATGCGTCCAAAATTGCTACGCTGTAATGCGTAAACGCCGCCGGATTGATAACAATGCCGTCAAAATGACCGTAAGCATTCTGAATAGCGGTAACTATATCGCCCTCATAATTGCTTTGCAGCAGCTCCACCTCTACGCCAAGGCGGTCAGCTGCCGAACGGATGTAAGCACACAGGCTGTCATAATCATCACGGCCATAGATATTTTTTTCACGAATGCCCAGCATATTAATGTTAGGACCATTCAAAACTAAAATTTTACGCATCTTTATCCCTCCAGCTTAGCGGCAATATTCAGCAGCTCATGCAAAACTCTGCCGAAATCGCCATTATTGTCTATAGTATAATCCGCATATTGGCGGTACAGCGCAATACGCTCGTTATATAAAGTATAAAGCTTCTGCTTATCGGCAGCTAGCAACGGACGCGCATCCCCGGCAATACATCCGATGATGTTTTCCGGTTTGCGGTCTATAAAAACCACAACACCGCCGCGCTTCAGCAGCTCCATGTTTTCCGCACGCTTTACGGCACCTCCGCCTGTTGCGATAACAGCTCCGTCACATTCCGCCAGATACGCCAGCGTGCGCGTTTCCGCTTCGCGGAACGCTTCCTCGCTTTCCGCGAAGAATGACTTAATCGTGCGCTGCTCACGCTCTTCGAGGACAGAATCGGCATCATAAAACGGCAGCTGCAAGCGTTTCGCCATGCGTTTGCCAAAGGTGCTTTTGCCGCAGCCCGGCATACCAATCAGCACGATGTTTTTCATATATTCTGCTCCAAATCCTGCATGATTTTGACGATAAGTTCGCTGTCGTATTTTTCGCCCTGCCAGATTTCCTGGGCAGCCACAGCCTGTGCCACAAGCATGAACAGACCATTGACAGTCTGCATCTTCGCCTCGGCAGCCTGCTTCAAGAACAATGTCTGCTTAGGATTATAAATCAAATCAACGGCAGCATCAAAATTGCTGATTTCCTCAGGCGTAACCGGTGCAGCATTAACCTTGGGATACATGCCCACAGGTGTACAGTTAACAATCACATCACCTGTCAAAGCTGCCAGGCCGTCATAATCAATAAACTTGCACTTAGGCACAATCTTGAGGAAATCCTTATCAACATTGGCAACATCTCGCGTAACAAGATACAGTTTGCCGACACGCTTATCAACCATATATTTGACAACTGCACGTGCAGCGCCGCCGGTGCCCAGCACCGCAACACGCTTAGCGCGCACATCAATATTGTTGTATTCCAGCATTCTGCCAAAGCCAAAGTAATCGGTATTGTAGCCTTCGGCACCGTTTCCATCAAATTTAATCGTATTTACAGCGCCGATAGCCTTAGCTTCACGTGTAATGCTGTCCAAAAACGGCATTACATGCAACTTATGCGGAATGGTAACATTGCTGCCCGCATAGTTAGCACGCAGCTCCTCCATGCGCTTGGGCAAGTCCTCCTGCGGTGTTTCCAGCAGCGTATAATCGCCCTCAATGCCTGTATACTTAAAAAACAGCTCGTGAATCTGCGGTGAAAGGCTGTGTCCCAGCTTACCGCCCAAAAGTCCGTAATGCTTCATCTGTTTATTCCTTTCGCTCGTAAGCACGATAATTGCCAAGAACCTTGCAATAGGTGCTCTTCGATTTTATTTCTTCCATCACATCGATAACCAGCGGATCCGCCAGATTACCGGTGACATCGATGTAGAAAAAGTATTCCCAAGTTTTGCCGACAATCGGTCGTGATTCCAGATTCAGCATATTTAAGCCCATATGGTAGAAGCTGGCAAGCATTTTATACAGCGAGCCAGTTTCGTGCTTCACGGCAACAATCAAGGTAATCTTATTCGCGTTCGCTACGATTTCCGGTTTTTTGGCAATAATAACAAAGCGGGTGTAATTATTGCTGTTACTGTTGATTGCCGGCGCAATAACCTTCAAATTATATAGCTCCGCTGCCTGCTTACCGGCAATAGCACCCAAGCTTACATCCTGCTTTTCGGCAACCTCCTCCGCACTCTTAGATGTACTGAAATAAGGAACCTGCTCTATATCCGGATAATCATGGAAGAAATCAGCGCACTGCTTCAAGCCCTGCGGATGCGAATACACTGTTTTAATCGTGCCAAGTGACGCACCCTCACAGCCTAAAAGATTTTGTTCAATCTTTACGCACTGCTCGCCTACGATACTGCAATCATACTGGCGCAGTAAATCATATACCTCGGTAATACCGCCTGTCGAAGAATTTTCAATAGGCAGCACGGCGTAATCCATAGTGCCATCGCTGATACTGGAAATTACTTCTTCAAAGGTCTGGAAGTGATGACGGTTGTATTGACGTCCGTGAAAATATTCCTCTAACGCCTGATGCGTAAAGGAGCCTGCAGGACCAAAGCAAGCAACCTCATAGGTTTTGTCGTTTGCTTCCGACAGCGCAGTTTCTTCCAGCAGACAGGCCTGATCGATAATACCGCGCATAATATTTTTCACAGCCACGGAATATTCCTTGTTCTCCAAAAAGCCTGCAACCTTTTCGATAACCTTAGCTTCACGGTTTTTGTCCTTAACAGGCAGGCCTTTAGATTTTTTATAAGCAGCCACCTGCATTACCAGGTGCAGACGACTTTCCAGTACGTCTGCCAGCTGCTGGTCAACCTTGTCTATTTCTTGGCGGATTTTTTCTAAATCAAGCTCCTGCATATTATTTCTCCCATTTCTTCGCTTCTAAAAGTAAATCCCACAGCGTCCATGCAACCACCGCTTCGATAACAGGCACAGCACGCTGTACAATACATGGATCATGTCTGCCGACAATTGCCAGCGTTGTATCAGCCTGCTCCTTAAGGCTCACTGTCTGCTGCTCGCGCGCAATCGACGGCGTAGGCTTAATTGCCACTCGCACTACCAACGGCATGCCATTGGTAATACCGCCGGTAATGCCGCCGTTATGGTTCGTCAGCGCCTGCACCTTGCCGTCAGCATAATGCAGCGCATCATTTGCTTCAGCACCCGTCAGCCCGGCAAAGCCAAAGCCGTCGCCAAACTCTACGCCCTTAACAGCAGGCACGGAAAACAGCGCATGGCTCAGCATGCTCTCCACGGAATCAAAATACGGTGCGCCGATGCCCGCAGGCAAATGCAGTGCAATGGCTTCAATTACGCCGCCCACACTGTTAAGCTCACTCTTGGCCTGCAAAATGCGCTCCTGCATTTTTGCGCCGACAGCATCATCCATAACAGCAAACTTTTTCGCATGCAGCGCTGCTAATGCTTTATCACTTACACCCATAGGATTGAAGCGTTCTTCTTTAATATCGTTAATCTGCAGAATATGCGAACCGACAACAATACCGTACTGCGCCAGCGCCTGCTTGGCCACAGCACCGGCAAAAACGAGCGGTGCCGTCAGTCGACCGGAAAAATGGCCGCCGCCGCGATAATCATTAAAGCCCTGATAACGCACATGCCCTGCGTAATCCGCATGACCGGGGCGCATCTTATCTGCCAGAATGCTGTAATCCTTGGAATGCTGGTCGCTGTTAACGATACGTGCGCACAGCGGCGTACCTGTTGTAAAGCCATTGAAGAAGCCGCTTTGGATTTCTACCGTATCGCTTTCCTTGCGTGCTGTGCTCAACGCATTCTGTCCTGGAGCACGACGCGCCATTTCGGCAGCAATCGCCGCTTCATCCAATGCCAGTCCCGGCGGCAGTCCATCCAGCACTACGCCGATGGATTTTCCGTGCGATTCGCCGTATATCGCCATTTTTATATTCATGCCAAAAATTCCGCTCATGCCAGCACCTCAATTTTTCCGCCTACGCTTTGGTAATCCTGCCAGAAGTCAGGATAGGATTTGCTTACACTGCCTGCACCGGTTAATATAATAGGTTCCGCACAGCATTGTGCAGCAATAGCCAGGCTCATGGCAATACGATGGTCGTTCCAGGCATCTGCCTCTACACCGCCGCGCAGTCCCTCAGGCTTGCCGGTAATTGTCAGGCCTTCCGGTTCTTCCGTAATAGCTGCGCCCATTTTATTTAATTCACTCGTCATAGCCGCCAGTCTGTCGCATTCCTTGATACGCAGGCGTCCTGCATTAATAATCTTCGTCGTTCCCTCACTAACTGCAGCCAGAACTGTAAGCACAGGAATAATATCGGGGCAATTTGAAGCGTCTATTACCGTTGCCTGCGTTGCACTGCTGGTCACGGTTACGCTGCCGGCATTTTTAGCAATATCAGCACCCATGCACTGCATAATTTCTACCACAGCCTTATCACCCTGCAGCGAAGCAAAGTCAACACCGCTTGCCGTAATGCCTGCGCCCAAAGCACCGCCGACAGTCCAAAAGGCTGCCTGCGACCAATCGCCCTCAACCTTGCTGTCCTGCGCTTTAAAATGCTGCTTGCCGGGCACAAGATAATGACGATGTGCACCATCTACATTTTCTACTTTAACACCGTATTTCGCCAAGCAGTTCAGTGTCATATCTACATAAGAAGCAGATTCCAACGGCGAAGTAATGATAATTTCGGAGTCGCCCTTTAATAACGGCAAAGCAAAAAGCAGACCGCTGACAAACTGACTGCTGACATCGCCCGGCAGCTCAAATTTACCAGGCATCAGGTGACCGTTAACCGTCAACGGCAGATTGCCGTTATCATTAAAATATTGCACAAACTGCTTATCCAAAATATCATAATATGCCTGCAAAGGACGTGATACCAGCTTGCCGTGACCGATAAAGGTCAGCGGACAGCCAAGATTTGCTCCCAAAGGAATGAAAAAGCGCAAGGTAGAACCGGATTCACCGCAGTCAACATTATCTGCCGCCGCAATCGGATGACCTGTGCCTGTAATTTGCAAAGCCTTACGTCCCTCTATCATGCTGGGGATTTCATCAACACTCACGTTCATAGCACGCAGGACGCGCATCGTTGCCTCAATATCCTTAGACATGCTGATATTATCGACAATACTTGTGCCGCCTGCAAGACCTGCACAGATAATTTCTCTGTGTCCCATGCTTTTAGATGACGGAACATGCACCGTTCCTGCTAATTTTGCAGGATAAATTTTAACCTTTTCCATTTAGCCTCACCCCAAATACCTTGGCACTTGCTGCCAATCTATTTTCTGCAGTATGCCCTCGCCTATCTGCTTTAAAATAATGAGGGTAATGCTGTTGCCGTTCTTTTTCTTATCTCTTGCCATCGTATCAAGCAGCTGCGCCTTTTCTACGCCCGCAGTCAATGGCAAATTATACTTTTCGAGTACGCTCTTAATACGCTCGGCGCTGCCTTTGGCTGTCATTCCCAGCTCTTCGGTGCGCTTTGTCAGCTGATACATGCCAATCGCCACACCCTCGCCATGCGTGAAGCTGCTGTAGCCGAAATGCTGCTCTACCGCATGTCCCAGGGTATGACCGAAGTTCAGCAGCATTCTGAGTCCCGTATCGAATTCATCCTGCTCTACAATGCGCGCCTTTATAGCACAGCAGGTGGCAACCACGCTGTCAATATCCGCCAAAAGCTCCGCATCATCGGCATAGCCGGCAATTTTTTCAAAAAGCTCCGCATCCTTAATACAGCCGTATTTAATCGCTTCAGCCAAACCATCATGCAAAAAGCGTGTAGAAAGCGTTGCCAGTAAATCGGTATCAATAAACACAGCCTTCGGCTGATAAAAGGCACCGGCAAGATTTTTTCCGGCCTTTAAATCTACAGCTACCTTGCCACCCACGCTGCTGTCAATCTGCGCCAGCAGTGAAGTTGGTATCTGTACAAAGGCAATGCCGCGCATAAAGCTGGCAGCGGCAAAGCCACCCAAATCGCCGACAACACCGCCGCCAAGCGTCAGCACAACGTCGGTGCGCGTGAGTCCTGCAGCAGCAAGCTGCTCCAATACATCGCTGAGCACCTGCATGTTCTTGCTCTGCTCTCCGGCTTCAATTACCACCTTATGCACAACAAGGCCAGCCTCTTCGAGGCTAGCCTGTAATTTTGTTGCGTATAAGGGTGCAACATTTGTATCGCTTATAATTGCAGCCTTGCGCGCCTTCGGCAGCAAAGCTGCAACCTTAGAGCCGACCTGCGGCAGCAGGCCGGCGGCTATTTCAATATCATAGGCATGAGCGCCTAATGCAACATGAATTTTCTTCATTAAAAAAGCTCCCTTCTCCGTGCTCCCGCCTTGCGCATCAGCTCCTTCAGCTTTTCGCCGTCATCACCGCGCAGAGCGTCGCGCCACAGCGCCAGCTGCTCCATATATTTGTCTATTTCATCCGCAACCTTTTCCCTGTTGGCCAGGAATAAATTGCACCATAATTCAGGATTGATATCTGCTACACGAGTGCCATCTCGGAAGCTGCCGGCAACGAAGTACTTGGTCTTATCATCAAAGGAAGCGCTGTCCATAAGCGCTACCGCAGTAACATGCGGCAAATTACTGGTATAGGCAATTGTGGCATCATGCTGCGCCGGTGTCACATGCACCGTATGCTTGCAACCAAGAGCCAAAGCAAATTGCTCCAGCCAGCTGACTGCAGCCTGTGTGTTATGCTTTTCCGGCACGATGATGTAATTCGCATTCTGAAAAATATGCGCATCGCTCATGCCCAAGCCGCTGCCCTGACGTCCGGCCATCGGATGGCCGGAAATAAATTCCATGCCATCCTTTAAAAGTGCCTGCCCTCTGCTGATCATATCGTTTTTAATGCCTGCAACATCAGTCAGCAAAACGCTTTCATTAAAGAAATCAACGTTTGCAGCTATAAAGCCCACGATTGCTTCAGGATAAATAGCGCAGATAATTACGTTGGCCTCCTTAAGTCGGTTATCAGGCTCAGTCATGCCAATATCAACCAACCCCTGCTGCTTCGCTTCCTGCAATGTTGCTGCATCACGCTCTATACCGATAATCTGCTTAACGCCCAGCTTGCGCAATGCTTTGGCATAAGAGCCGCCAATCAGCCCCAAGCCAACGATAGCAAAGCTAAGCTCCTGCCACCTTGTACCTCTATTTTCGCCACCAAAATCAGCTTCCAAAAAAATCACTCCTAATCTGCCATACTACTATTATAACTCTCTGCCGACAATGTTCGCAATGCCTCTGAGGTCGCCCATCAGCTTAGCAAAGCGGTCCGGCTTCAAGGATTGGGCACCATCGCACCATGCTGCTTCCGGATCGTTATGTACTTCAATCAACAAACCATCTGCGCCAACTGCAACTGCTGCCTTAGCCAAGGGCTCTACCATCCACCACATGCCTGCTGCATGGCTCGGGTCAACTACTACCGGCAGATGGCTGAGTCTTTTTACTGCAGGAATAGCACTTACATCAAGCGTATTGCGGGTGTAGGTTTCAAAGGTGCGGATACCGCGTTCGCAAAGAATAATATTTTCATTGCCCTCGCTCATGATGTATTCCGCTGCCATCAGCCATTCCTCAATCGTTGCCGCCAGACCACGCTTCAAAAGAATCGGCTTATTGGTTTTGCCCAATTCCTTCAGCAAATCGAAGTTCTGCATATTGCGGGCGCCGACCTGAATCAGGTCAACGTCTTCAACAAAGCGTTCCACCATGTAAGGTGACATGATTTCCGTAACAATCGGCAGACCGGTGGCAGCCCTGGCATTTTTCAGGAAATCCAGACCTTTTTCCTTTAAGCCCTGGAAGGAGTACGGAGAAGTACGAGGCTTGAACGCACCACCACGCATCAGCGTAGCGCCTGCGGCCTTAACGTCCTCGGCAATTTCCGTTACCTGCTCCTGAGTTTCTACGGAACAGGGACCTGCAATAACCTGCAGCTTTTTGCCGCCAAACTTTCTGCCTGCAACATCAATAATGCTGTCCTCGGGGTGGAACATGCGGTTCGCACGTTTGAAAGGCTCCTGCACACGCATTACCTTTTCTACACCCTCGACAACACGCAAAAGGTTGATATCTAGAGCGCTGGTATCACCAACAACACCAAACAGTGAAGCATTTACGCCATCACTGGCATGAATCTGAAATCCCTTGCTTTCTAATTGGTTTTTCAGCTTAGTTTTTTCCTCAACAGTTGCATTTTGTTTGAATACGATAATCATGATAAAATCTCTCCTTTAATCTAATCTACAATACTACAATACTACTCCCAGATCAGGAGTTATTACAAACCCTTACGCTTTTTTTATATTGCTAAGGGATAATGCCTTGACTTACATATCTCTGCCAACAATTCTGGCAATGCCCTTCAGCTCGCCCATCAGTCTGGCGAAGCGTTCAGGTCTTAAGGACTGTGCGCCGTCACAAAGCGCTGCTTCCGGATTGTTGTGGACTTCTATCAAAAGTCCGTCGGCACCGACTGCTACAGCAGCCTTCGCCAAAGGCTCTACCATCCACCACAGTCCTGCTGCATGGCTCGGGTCAACTACTACCGGCAGATGGCTAAGCTTTTTCACAGCGGGAATTGCGCTTACATCAAGTGTGTTGCGCGTATATGTTTCGAAGGTGCGGATACCGCGTTCGCAAAGGATAACGTTTTCGTTGCCCTCGCTCATGATATATTCCGCTGCCATCAGCCATTCCTCAATCGTTGCTGCCAAACCACGCTTCAAAAGAATCGGCTTATTGGTTTTGCCCAGCTCCTTCAGCAAATCAAAGTTCTGCATATTGCGGGCGCCAACCTGAATCAAATCTACATCCTCTACAAAGCGCTCAATCATATACGGTGACATGATTTCAGTAACAATCGGCAGGCCTGTTTCCTTTTGGGCACCCTTTAAATATTCCAGGCCAACCTCCTTCAATCCTTGGAAGGAATACGGCGAGGTGCGGGGCTTGAAGGCGCCACCGCGAAGCATCGAGGCACCGCCCAGCTTGATAGATTTGGCAATGTCCGTAACCTGCTCCTGCGTTTCTACGGAGCACGGACCTGCGATAACCTGAATCTTACGTCCGCCGATTTCAACACCGCCGACATTAATCACGGAATCCTGCGGATGGAACATGCGGTTGGCCCGCTTGAACGGCTCCTGCACTCGCATTACCTTGTCTACAGCATCATCAATACGCAGCATATTGATATCAAGTGTGCTCGTATCGCCGATGATACCGAAGATGGTCATGTTGACACCATTGATTTCGTTAATTTGGAAGCCCTTGCTTTCCAAATTGCTGCGCATCTTCGCTTTATTTTCCTCCGGTGCTCCCGGCTTGAATACTATTACCATAAACTGTCTCCCCTTCGTTCTGACACCCTTGTCATTTAATTTACCCTATTGCTATAAGCTACCATGCTACAAAAAAAGCAGGCTCCCGTAAAAGAGCCTGCTGTAAAAGCTAAATCTTAATTGCAAGCACTGCGCTCGCAAATACTATTTATAGTCTCCAATACGATGATTACTGCTATATGATTTTTCCCATGCAAAATAACCGGTGCTAAAATAATAGTTAAATACCGGTGCGTAATAAAAACCATATTCAATTGCAGTGTTCATCATTTTAGATTCCATCATTTTCACCTGCAACAACTTCAGCATTTCCTTATGCTTCAAAATTTATCGCCGCAATCAGCGATTGAGGTTATTTTACTCCTACTGCTCCGCAAACGTCAAGGAAAAAGCTTAATTTTATTTATTTTTTATCTTATCGCACTATTATTGTAAACTAGGTTACAGTAATAACACTATCTTCAAAGCAATAAGACAAAATATTACTGCTGATTTATAAGACAGCATTATTTTTAAGCTTACTTATAAATTTTGCCACCCGCTCCACAGCAGCATCAGCGCTCCTATAAGCACCACCGCCAACGCCAGCTTACGGAACAGATGCTGATTCAGGCGATAGAAAAATTTTTCTCCCAACCAGATAGCCAACAGCATCACCGGTATAGTATACAGCAGCAAACTCCAATCAACAGTGCCGCTGACATTACCATAAAAATAATTTACCAACACCGTCAAAAAGCCGCTTAAGCCAAAGAACCAGATCATGTTAGCCCGCATAACATCCTTCGGCAGCTTTTCGTTAAGAAAATATAAAACCAGCGGTGGTCCGCTGACGCTGGTAGATGCACCGAAAAAACCGCTCAATATTCCCGCACCAAAACGTCCGCAGGTTTTATTTTTTATCGGCAGCGTACATTGCAGGCTCAACAAAATCGTGGCAGCCACAAGCACCGCTCCCAAAAACACCTCCAGCTGTGCCGCAGGCAGCACCTTCAGTACCCAGCTTCCGGGAAGCATGCCCATGATACTTCCCAATGTCGTCAAAATAACGGTTTCTTTATCAAAGCCTTTGCGCACCCTGTACATAGTAATCGCCCGCAGGACCAGATTCAACAGCAGTACAAAAATAACCGCCGCTTTTACCGAAATCACCAGTGTAAGCACCGGCATAGCCACCAAAGCGAAGCCAAAGCCGGAAACAGTAGAAAAAAACGACGCGGCAAAAATAATCCCTATTGTCAAAATAATCGCAGTACAATCCATTAGCTTCTCCCTTACAGATGAGATATTACAAATTTAATTGTAGCAAGTGCAGAATATGCCGTCAAATTAAATATCATATTAAAGCCAAAAATTCGTGCAAACAAAAGTCAAGCTTCTGTTTACACGGATTTTCTATTTCAGCTTTCTTCTAAAACACAGGGATTAGTCAAAGCGCCCACAGCATCTGCACGACAGCGGTTGCAATGCTGCATCTGCGGCATCCACTGCCTGCAAACATTACGCAGCTGCATAATTTCTTCGGCCGCAGGCTCCGCAAAATGCGCAAAGCCGGTTCCCTCCACCGGCAGCATAGGTAAAATATTCTGCAGCTTCGCTCCCAGCAAAGCCATACGTCTGGCAATCGCCGGGATTTCCTGGATATTCACGCCGGGAATAGCCACCGTATTTATCTTCACCTTCACGCCATATTCACCAAGCAGCTGCAATCCTTCTATCTGTCTTGCTAAAAGCAGCGCAGCAGCCTCTTCACCGACATATTTTTTGCCGTCATCATTGATAAAGCTGTAAATATGCGCCCCTGTATTGCTGGTAATTGCATTCACCGTTACCGTAACATAATCAACACCTAAAGCCGCAATTTCCTTGGCATACTTCGGCAGATAAAGGCCATTAGTCGAAAGGCAGAAGAAAACATCCTTATCAGCCTCACGAATCATGCTCAGCGTTCTGCTGACCGCCGGCCAGTTGGCCAGTGCATCGCCGGGGCCGGCAATGCCTGCTACCGTCAGCTTCGGCACCTTGTCCTTCATCTGCAGATACCAGTCGACTGCATCCTCCGGTACCATAACCCTTGCCACGACGCCGGGACGGCTTTCATTCACACAGCTGTATTTGCGCAGGCAATAGTTGCACTGCATATTGCATTTGGGTGCGACTGGTAAATGAATGCGGGCGTAATCGCTGCATTTAGCTGTAAAACAGGGATGTGTTTCAAGCTCACTCATGATTTACCTCACAAATACTTTCACGCAAGCCGGCATACCGGCCATCTGTTTTATATTGCTGCTGCAAGGCACCGTTAACAATCTGCTCAATGAGCAAGGCAGCACCACGCACTCCTACAAGCGTATTATCAGTAAAGCACAGCCGGTCAAAGGCAGGATAAGCACAGCGCACTAACGGCACCTGATATTTTTCAGCCAAATTATTTAAGAATGAAGAACCGCAAAACAATACAGGCTTGTGCTTTGCTGCAGCCTCTGCCATTTTATCCAAGCTAAATTCCGCAGTGTCCTCTGCAATAACAACGCGCATGCCCAGTTCTTCGGCAAAAAAGCTCTGCAAGCCTTCTAAATGTGCCTTATCCGTAGCCAAAGCCACAGGCAGTTGATACAAATTCACAAGATAATCCGCACAGCGATAAACGAGCTTTTCAGCCGCTGCTTCCAGTTCGTCAAGCTCATCGGAAAAATCAATTTTCAAAGCTTCACCTAACTGACGCAAAAACTTCTGCATGCCTGCCACACCATAAGGATAGGCGCATTTGATATACGGCACGCCAAATTTTTCCTGCATCTTTTGTACCAACAGCTCACCATAGCCAAAGCAGATATTCAGCTCTGCCTGCGGCATTGCTGCAATATCGCGCAAGCTGCAATCCTGCAGTGCGCAGTTAATTTTAACCTTGGAACCTAAAAATTTTTTCAGCTCTTCCAAATCATTATCAGCATAAGGATCATCGTTCATTATGCCAAGAATATTTATCGTAGCAGCTTGTTTTTTCTCCGCAGCTTGGAGCAAGGGCAGCAACGCTAAATAAGCTGCTTCTGCACCGCTGTCAATATTCCCTGCATATCCCGGCGCTTTTACATGCAATAATTTTTGCGAGCCTTCGGTAGTAGCCAAAATGCCGTCTACATCATCACCAATCATATTCGGCACGCAGCCACTGACTACAAAAACAGCACCGCAATACGCAAAAATACGCTCTGCCTCCTGCAAGGCTTTACGCAAAACCTTCTCACCGCCATTAACAACATCTTCATCATAGATAACATCAGAGGCCTGACGTACATCATAAGGCTTGCCTGCATATCTGAATGTCAGGCTGCCCCACTGACAGCCGACAACGGAATGCTGCAGGATTAAGGCATCCTTAATACCGCCAAGAGCACGCACAGCACCAAACAAAGCACAGCTACTTAATGGTTTCATTATTTTCTTTGCCTCCATATTCTGCTATACAGTTCGCGTGATGCTTTACTGTCTTTATCAGCTTCGCGCATCGGATAAAATACCGGGTCATAGGCCAGCTTGCTCAGCAAAAGACTGCTGCCTGTTCGCTGCGGTTGTTGCAGCATCTGCCAAACCTCTTCCATAATATCCACAAAGCCCTGATAATTCCACACCGAGCGGTCAAACAAATTATAGAGCACCGGAACATTTAAAGCAGCATATCGCGGATGACCGTTACAGATAACAAAATCACAGCTCTGTGCAGCTTCACGCAAAGCCTCTTCCGAAGGCTCCAGTAAAACTTGCGCCTCACAGCCATACTCAGCCTTAGCAAGCTCTATCCTGTCCTTAAATCTCTGCATCATTGCATCATCCAGACCTGTTTCTGCCTGGTAGGAAGGATTCATGATAATACATATTTTCGTAATCGGCAGACCATAATCCTGCTGATAAACACGCAAAGCATCCGGCAAATATGCAATACCGTGCGCAATTAAGCAAAACTTATACTTGGCAAATTCCGCACGCAGCTCCTGATACCGGGCGGCAACCCGTTCATATTCTTCCTGCAGCACGCGTTCAACAGCATCCTCACAGCCAAGCATTTTTCCTATTTGCCTGTATAAATCACTGATTCCTTCTATGCCATGCCACTCCTGCATATCGGCAACATGCAGAAACTGCGTGCCAAAGCGTTGCTCCATCGTCAACGCCCACTTCTTGCGACGTACTATATTCAGCGCTGCTTGCGGAGCCCTTTTGATTGTCTGCAAATCTGCGGCAGGCAGATAAGCATTTACGGTAATCCCCATTTTCTGCAGCATCTCGCTCATGCCCTGCAGCTTATCCTCGCCGTTATAGCCCCAGACAAAGGCTTCAATATTTACGTTCAACGGCTCTACGCTTTGAGGCTCCATAACTTGCTCAACCAGCGCGTCCATCACCTCTACATAACCGCAGCCGGGATAAACGGCACTAGAAGAAAACTTTTGCTTCTGCTTTTGGCAAGCCTTTTCACGCAAAACCTTGCGTCCGTTGCTCTTGTCCATATGCGAAAAAACCTGTGACGTAATCGGCACAAGCTTTGCTTTAAACTGCGGCTGCAGGCTGCAGGCCAAGCCTGCCAAATCGTCATTGATAATATCCGACACCACGGAAGGCAGCAGAAAAATAATCTCCGGCTGCTGCTCACGCTCCACCTTTTTCAGTAAAGCAGTAAGCTTTTGCTCGCCGCCGAAAATTACATCATTATTGCGCAAATCCGCACATTCCAGCTCATAAACCGGACTTTGGCCGCTGCGCACATGACAGCGGTAATGAAAGCCGCAGCCACGCGGACTGTATAAGACCACGACGGCATTTTTGATTTCGCTGATGCAGGCAAGATTTCCCGACACCTTGCCGTTAACGGCATAGCGATGCAGATAACTTGAAGGGTTCATGCCAAAAAGCATGTTATCCTGATAATATTGGTTCATAGAGTTTTCCTCTCTTCATAATATATCATTACAATTTTTACTCATCATCTGTTACAAGTTCAATTTTATTGATGGCACCGTAATTTTTTATACGACTGCTGGTCGCAGCAATTGCCATATCGTTGAACAAAGGAACTACCGGCTGCTCTTCAACAGCAATTTCTTGTATTCTGTTGAATATCTCGCGTCGTTTCTGCTCGTCCGTAGTATGCTTAACCTCGTTCATCAATTCAACAATTTCATTATTTTCATACGCAACGCTATTGTTCTTGTTTAATGCTCCGTCAGGCATTACAAAGGAATACAAGGCAGTATACGGATCTCCGTTAGCCAAACCCTTTTGCAAACGAACTATATTACACTCTCCTTTCCGTATCATTTTTAATAAGGTTGCATATTCCAATACTCTTATTTTAACATCTAAGCCAATATCTTTCAGCCAATAAGCAATAATTTCTGCTTCTCCTTTTTGCAAAGGCTCCGCTCCGTTAATTCCGTAAACAATCTCTACACGCTTATCTCCCAACACCTCATGTGCAAGTCGCTTTGCTTCTTGCAGATCATATTTTACCGGGAACTCTTTATATCCCGGACTGCAATAATTCAGAATGTTGACAGTCGGTATTGCATAGCCCATATACAAAGCATTAACTAAATCCTGCCTATCAATTGCCAGACTTACAGCCTGCCTCATTCTGATATCATTAAAAGGAAATTTTTTACCGTTTAATGCCAAATAGCGTACCATCGTTGATTTATTTTTATAAACGACAAACTTGTTATCCTTTTTCAGTTCTTCTGCTAAAAAAGGCGGTATAGCATTCAAATCGGTAACACCATCAATTTCGCCGGATTTTAACGCTGCATAACGTGTATCCGTATTAGGTATTTTGCGCACAATAAATGTTTTTATTTTGCCCTTTTCACCCCAATAATTATCATAACGCTCTATCTTAACATGACTGTTCAGTTTATTTTCTATTATTCTATACGGTCCGGTGCCTATTGCGAAGGTTTTAAAATTACCATCTTCAGCGAAGCATTCCGGAGCATAAATCGGACTGCCGAAATCTGTCATCTTATACAGTTCGTTAATATTTGCTTCTTTAAAGGTCAGTTTAACAGTATACTCATCTATTTTTTCATATTTCAACAGTGAAGGATAGAATGCATCTATATTCAAGCCATAAAAGGTTGAACGCTTAACACCTTTTTTCATCCGGTCAAAATTAGCAATCACCGAATCCGCATTAAATTTTGTTCCGTTATGAAACAGGACATTTTTACGCAGATGAAAAATCCAAATTTTACCATTGTCCTGCATCTCCCAGCTTTGCGCCAGACAAGGTGCAGGCTTATTATCCTTGTCCTTAGTAATCAAAGGCTCCCAAACACCTAATGAGCTGCTGCAATAATAGGCATCCTTATTACCGGGAGCAAGCTGACGATAGCCTGCAAGAATCACTGTATCATTATCTTTATTTATAGCAGATTCCTTAATATCTTCATTCTTGCCACAACCGCTCGCAAGAACGAGTAATATAAGAGCAATAATACAATATATTTTTTTCATAACACTACCAAAACATGTAAGTTAAAGAAAAGAGGGCAGTAAAACCGCCCTCTTAAACATCATAAATTAAATATCAAATTGAGCGGACAGCATGAAGGTTCTGGGGCTGGACAAATGCAGTCCGGAACCATAAGCAATCCAATAATCTTTACCAGTCAAATTATAGCACATAGCACTCAATGTAACAGGCATTTTATTAATTTGTGTCTTGTAATTAACGCCTGCATCAAAAGTAGTATAAGAAGGAACTTCCCATTCAATCGCATTGCTTGCCGGGAAAATAGGAGTAGGACCAACATATACGGCTCTTGCCAAAAGTGACAAATCATTATTCGGTTTATATTGCAAGCCTGCAACAGCATTGAATCTTGGAATACCGCTTACTCTGTAACCATCATAGGTGCCTTTATTGGTTCTTACTCTTTCTGTATCAAGATACATTAAACCGCCAAAAGCATCCCACTTATCTGCAATCGCTCCATTGACAGACAGCTCAATACCCTTGTACTCGTTTTCGCCGTCGTTTGTAACCCAATACCAATCAGGCTTTTTATCGTCGTATATGTTTAAGGTAGAGGACTCTCTGTTTTTGAACAGAGCCAATGTAGCCAAGAAGTTCTTATTGCTGTATTTAACGCCGATTTCGTCCATTTTGCTCTTAGACGGATCTAAGATTTCACCTGCATTATAAACGGTGCTGCCGCTGACTTTTTCGCCTGCATCAAAGAATTCGGAATGGCTGGCATAAATAGATACTTCATCGGTAGGCTGGTAAATAAAGCCAAAAGCAGGACAAACATCGCTGGACTTAACAGTTTTTACATTACCGGATTGAGTCGGATCAGGATGGTGAACCGCTTTTGACTCATGCTTATGCACGCCTAACATCATCTGAGCCTTGCCTAATTTCATAGTATCCATCAGAGAAACACCCCAGAAGTTTCTTGTTGTGTCATGGAAGCTGCTGAATTTAGGAATGTTTACGCTCTCATTAGGATTAACGCCACCTGCTAAGGTACCACCCAAGCCTTTGAAGTTAGTCTGCCCATAGCCACCGACAACACCAGTCCAGGACTTATACCAGGATTTGTCAGCTGCTAAAACAACATCATGCTCTACTTCACCGGTTTTAAATTTATTTTCGATACCGGTCTGTACATAATATTTATGTACAGGAGTTCTTCTGGTAAAATATTTGCCTGCATAATTGCCTGCATCATCAAGAATATATAAACGGCTACCTAAGCCGGTAATATTTTTACGCAAATTGCTTCTTGTCCAGCCACCGTTAAAGAATGCTTTGGTGCCGTGGCCGATTTGCTGTTCATGGTTCAGTACCATAACTGCGCATTCGGCAGCTTTAGTCATGCCGGGGAAGCTGTAATTGTTTTTAGAATTCGGTGCAGAGGGAACGTGAGTCAAAAGACCATTATTTACATTGCCGGAATCAAAGCCGAACCATCTCATGCCGTCATCAACTTCATAATATTGATAACCGACAAGCAAGTTAGATTTACTGTCGGCGTCCTTATGATCGATGTTCGCAAAAATGCTGGAACCCTCTTTGCTGGCTTTATAATGACCGGGGTTGCCATTTAAAATCTCTGTATTTACTCTAACGCCCCATTCTTTATTCTTACCGAATCTTTTACCAATATCAAGATATTCGCCTAAACCGCTTTCACCGGAGAATACTTGTTTATATCTGAGCACGGGCTTATCAGGAGCTTTTTTGGTATCAACATTTACTACCGCAGCAACACCGGTGCCTTCACCTGTGGGGAAGGAGCCGGAAATAGCTTTATTCGGTCCTTCGGTAACCTGAATGCTTTCAGCCATAAAAGTCGGAACTGTAAACTGCCATAACATTCCCGGAACGCCATTCAGATAGAAGAAGGAACCATTGATAGATTTACCTCTTACAGAAAAATCACCATGTAGCATGGTACCGGTCTGACGCACGGAAGGAATATTTACCAGAATATTATCCAAAGGCTGGTTCATACCGCCAAAGGTTTCCATAGCGTCAGCTGTAACATTGGTTTGAGAAAAAGGCACATCCATTACATTTTTATTGCCAATGATACCAACGTTACCAGTCTTGGCAACCATCCCCCCCCGGCAATGCATCTGTACTTCCTTCGATGACAACCTCTTCAAGATTACCATGCATAGTTTCCGCACTTGCACCCATCACAAAGCCTACGCTTGCTACTGCGCACAGTACTGACATTACCAATGCTTTTTTCTTTTTCGTCATACTTATACACCTCATCAAAAAATTTATTTTTAACCTTCGCTGCCGAGCTGTCCTAGTTTCGCATGCAACAACGGTTAAAAGCCATATATTACGGGTTATTCGTTTTCCGGCAAGAAAAACGCCTTCCTGCAAAATTACAGAAAGGCGCACTCATTCCCTAGTAGCCTCCTGTCACTCGCAGTACACTCCCGTTAACTTTTTCAGGCAATTCTTCTGGCTCAGTTTCTTCGCAAGTCTTGCCTTCCCGGTTTCCCAGTGACGTAATTAAGGCTTGCTCCACTTTACAGCTGCGTGACAGCGCAGGCTTCGCACCTGCTTACTTATTAAGTCTTTCGACACCTGATAGCTTGAATTTATTAAGTTCATTTTTTAACATTTATTACATTTCGTTCGAAATTATAGCATATGTTTCAATTGCTGTCAAGTGAATATTCTGACACTATGCACGTAAATAAACGGGTAAACTAAAGTATAACTCTAATTTACCCAAGATTTTTTATCAGACTATCACTTTATCTAATCATGATTTGTATAATCTAGATTAGATGAATTACTTTAATTGCCCCTGCTCTATATGCAAAACTCTGTCGCAAAGCCATTTCGCCAACTGTTTATCATGCGTAATAAACAAATATGCCAACTGCTTTTCCTGACGTATATCACGCAGCAAATGTAAAATCTGAGCCTGCACGGAAATATCCAGCATAGATGTCGGTTCATCCAAAATAAGCAGCTTCGGCTCTAACAACAGTGCTCTTACCAGGCAGATACGCTGAATTTCGCCGCCACTTACCTGATGCGGATAACGCTGCCAAAGCTCAATGTTCAGCTTTACTAAATCAAGCATCTCTTTGATTTTTTCTTCATCATAAGGCAGATTAAAAACAGTAAATGCTTCCCGCAGACTAGAACCTAAGGTCTGACGCGGATCAAGAAAGCTTTCCGGACGCTGTGAAATAAACTGCACATTACGTCTAAAAGAACTTAAATCTTTGCCAGTAGCATTCGTAATATCTCGTCCCTGAAAATAAATTTTGCCGCAATCACATGGCAGCAGGCGCAGCAAAATACGCGCCAGCGTGCTTTTGCCGCTGCCGCTGCCACCCATCAGCGCTACAGCTTCACCGGACTTGAGCTCCAGTGAAACATCATGCAGAAGCTCAAAGGTTTTTCCGTTGCTGCGGTCAACAAAGCTTTTAAAAATATTTTCAGCCTTCAGCATACAAAAAGCACCTCACTTCCGCATTTCCTACCTGCTGCATAGCAGGTACTTCTTTCTTGCAGCGCGTTTTACAGTACGGACAGCGTGTAGCAAACTTACAGCCGGTAAAGCTTTCTCCCGGCACAGGTGCCTTTCCCGGAATAACCTGCAGACCATTCTTTGGCAAAGCCTGCAAAAATCCTTTGGTATACGGATGCAGCGGTTTATGCCAAATATCCGCATTATGCTCCAAAACCTGTCCCGCGTACATCACCAGCACATCATCACACACCTCTTGTGCCAAAGCAATATCATGCGTAATAATCAGCATGCTTAAATGCAAATCCTGCTTGATTGTCAGCAAATTTTTGCGGACAACGGCGCCAACCTGTTCATCAAGGCCTTTGGTAGGTTCATCCGCCAAAATCCATTCCGGCTTACTGCTGACAGCCATAGCGCACAATACACGCTGCAGCATGCCACCGGAAAGCTCATGCGGATATGCAGCCAAAACACGGTCAGCCTCCTGCAAGCCAAATAAATGCAGACACTGCTTTTTATAGCTGTTATCACTGTCTGCTATTTTATGAACAGCTAAAATATCCTGCATCTGCTTGCCTATTTTGCGCACAGGATTTAATGACTCACTGGGATTTTGCGGAATAATACCAAAAGCAGATAATATTTTCTTCACCTGCTCGCCATTATAAAGCACTCTACCCTTTTTTACGACTCCCGACGGCAAAATATTTAAAATAGCCTGCCCCAATACAGATTTACCGCAACCGCTTTCTCCGATAATCGCAGTAAAATTACCTCCGGGCAAGTTCAGGCTTACATCGTCTACAGCATAGAATACGCCTTGCGGCAGCTTAAAGCCTACAGATATATTTTCTAACACAAGATTTGTTACCATTTGCGTACCTCATCAAGCTGATTGTCTAAGCTGTCACGCAGATGCTCACCGATAATATTAAGAGAATAAATCAGCAAAAATACAAACAGACCGGGAATTATAATCAAATGCGGTGAGCTGCGATAATACATAATAGCATCGTTAATCATTACACTCCAGTCAGGAGTCGGCGGCTGTACACCTAAGCCCAAAAAGCTCAGGCCGGCAATCGCCAGTATGCCTCGGCCAAGGCGAATGGTTACCAGCACAAGCAGCTTATTTGCAATGTTGGGCAGTAAATGACGGACAATAATTCGCAAATCACTGCAGCCAAGACAACGAAGGCCTTCGATAAACGGCTCTCCCATCAGCTGCAGCACCTCCGCACGCACAATGCGCGAAAAGCCGGCCCAGGATGTCACAACCAACGCCAAAACCAGACTATAAATGCTGGGACCTAGAATACCGGCTAAGGCTATCATAAAGCAGCTTCCCGGTATACCCTGGAAAATATTGCTCAGCACAGTAAAAAACATATCCAGCTTACCGCCATAAAAGCCACACAAAAGGCCTACTCCAACACCCAAAACAAGCGCTAAAACAGAAGAAATCAGGGTAAGCAGCATTGATGCCCTGCCACCGTAAAGAATACGGCTGAACATGTCGCGCCCCAAAGCATCCGTGCCGAAGAAATGCTGCCAACAGGGACTTTGCAGACGGTTAGCCATATCCGGTTCAAAGGGATTATGCGTTGCCAGAAGCGGAGCCAAAATACTGCCGAGAATGATAAACGCAAGTACAAATATCGCAAAATTAAGCTGTATTTTTTTATTCATGTACTTCAGCGCCTCCTCTCAGCTTCGGATTCAGATAAAACATCAGCAAATCAACCGCTAAGGTTATCAATACCAAAAGCCAGCCGGTAAAAAGCACATAGGCCTGCAATACAGGGTAATCGCGGAAGCGAATCGCTTCCAAGGCCATGCTGCTGATGCCCGGCAAAGCAAAAATACTTTCCGCAATAACCGAACCGCCCAAAATGCCTGCCAGATAATTACCCAGCAAAGCAATTACCGGCAGCATAGCATTAGGAAACGCATAGCAAAAAAGCAGCTTTATTTTGCTGATTCCGCGTACACGCGCTACAAGAAAATATTGGGAAGCAAATTCCGTCAGCAGCGAGCTGCGCATATAGCGGCACACTGTTGCCGAAGTAGAAAACGAAACTGCCAACGCAGGCATAATAAAATAGCGTAAGCTCTCACTGCCGCTTGTCGGCAGCAGACGCAGCGTTTCGCTGAACAATAAAATCATCAGCAACGCCAGCCAAAAGCCGGGTACAGCTAAAAGTATATTAGTCAAAAACTGTACCGCATCATCCAGCCAGCTGTTTTTGTAAACAGCGCATAAGGTGCCAAATGCAATGCCAACAACCGCAGCAATGGCCAATGCCAGCAGCGCCAACTCCACCGTCACCGGCAGGCGCAGCAAAAGCTCATGCAAAATATCCTTGCCGCTAATGTAGCTGCTGCCGAAATTACCATGCAGCACCTGCACAAACCAGCTGAAATACTGCACATATATAGGTCTGTTCAAGCCAAGCTCTTCCCTCATCGCAGCTATCTGCGCATCCGTAGGTGCATCCAGACCATCCTGATTCAAGGCAAATTCCGCCGGGTCACCTGGTGATAACAACCCCAGAATGAACGCTAAAAGGCTAATACCGACCATTACAGGTATGGCCAATAAAATTCTTCGATAACAATATCTAATCATAATTCTCCGCCAATTCTACCTTACTCAAATCTACACCGTAGATTAATGGTTTATAATTTTTTAAACGCTTATTGTAGGCAACGATATTCATGTCGTTGAAAAGAGCTACCAACGGTTCCTCTTCCACAGCGATTTCCTGCACCCGATCAAAAATCCGCTGACGCTCTTTTGCATCAACTGTATGTTTTACCTCTTGCATCAATCCCTGCAGTTCTTTATTCTGGTAGCCTGTGTGACTGCTTATATAAATAGAACCTGTCGGCATCAGAAAACTGTTAAGTACCTCGTATGGATCTCCATTTGCCAGTCCCTTTTGCAGACGTGCGATATCATAATCGCCCTTGCGCAGCATTTTCGCTCTTGTAGCATACTCCAAAGACTGAATTTGAACATCCAACCCTATTTTTCCCAGCCAATAAGCGATCAACTCAGCCTCGCCCTTTTGCAACGGCTCCGCACCGTTTATGCAATAGGTAACATCACAGCGCTTATCCCCTAATACTTCATGTGCCAGCTGCTTAGCTTTTGCTAAATTATGCTCCAAGGGAAATTCTTTATAACCTGGGCTGGTGTAATTCAATACATTCATTGTCGGCTCTGCATAACCCATATATAATGCGTCGACAAGATTTTTGCGGTCAATAGCCAGGCTTACAGCCTGACGCATGCGCACATCGTTAAAGGGAAAACGACTGTTATTTAAAGCCAAATAGCGTATCATTGTCGATTTATTGCTTGCCACAGCAAAGCGCTTATCTTTCTTGATTTCGTCAGCTAAAAAAGGCGGTATTGCATTTAAATCCAATACTCCGTCAATTTCACCGGATTTAAGTGCTGCATAGCGTGTATCTGTATTGGGAATATTGCGCACGACAAAATCTTTTATCTTGCCTTTTTCACCCCAATAATTATCATTGCGCCTTAAAACGACATACTTATTCATGACGTTCTCGATAATTTTATACGGACCTGTACCTATAGCTATGTCCTTAAAATCACCATTGGCATCAAAGCATTCAGGGGCAAACATCGGACTGCCGAAATCCGTCATTTTATATAATTGGTTAATATTTGGTTCTTTAAATACCAATCTGACAGTATATTCGTCCAGTTTTTCGTAGCTGATTAAGGACGGATAATATAAGGCTAATGATAAGCTGTAAAAATTAGAACGCTTCAAGCCCTTTTGCATTCTGTCAAAATTAGCAATTACAGAATCAGCATTAAACTTCGTTCCATTTTGAAAATATACATTTCTTTTTAAACGAAATATCCATACCTTGCCATCATCCCGCATCTTCCAGCTCTCAGCCAAACACGGGGCAGGCAAGCCTGCTTCATCTCTCGTTATCAGCGGCTCCCATACGCCGAGTATCTTACTGCAATAATAGGCATCCTTATTACCGGGAGCAAGATGCCTGTAGGCAGCCAAAGTAACTATATTTTTGTTTTGATTATCTATATGATTTTGTGATTCTTCCTGCTTAGCACAGCCGACACACAATAATAGCATCAGCAGCAGAAAAAAGCTCAATATTTTTCTCATATTCGCATACCATTATACATCTTATTTATATAGAATAAAAGAGGGCAGAAAAACCGCCCTCTTTAAATTTTATTTTATTACAGACTAAATTCGGCAGACAAGAAGAAGGTTCTCGGAGTAGACAGGTAAACCTGATCACCGCGAGCAACAGTCCAATAATCCTTATCAAACAGATTGTAGCACATTGCACTGAATTTTACAGGAACGCTGTTCAGTTTAGTATTATAGGTTACACCTAAATCATAAACCATATAAGCCGGTGCTTCCAAATGCTTGCTGTCTTTAGTAACAGTGCTGGAATTATAGTTTACAGTGTAGAACGGAGTGGTGCCGGTATAAGTTGCACGGCCGATTACGCTAAAGCTATCGTCCGCTTTATATTCCAAAGCTGCAGATGCACTCCATGCGCCCTGACCGGATTCGCGTACACCGTTTTTGTACTCATTGCCTTTACCCATGTTCTTATATTTAGCATCCAGATAAGCAAGACCAACCATGCCATACCATTTATCTGCTAATTTACCGTTAACAGATAATTCAAGCCCTTTGTGGTTAACTTTACCATCTTGTACAAGGAAAGGTTTAGCATAACCTGCTACATCCTTGCTCACATTATTGGCCTGGTCAATATCAAAGTATGCCAAGGTATACATAGCACCTTTATTCTGATATTTTACGCCAACCTCATTTTGTTTAACCTTAGTCGGCGGTAATACTTCACCGGAATTCTGGTAGCTAGTACCGGCACTTGCGCCAATATCAAAGTTTTCTGCATGGTTGCCATAGAACATTACATGCTCATCAGGTGCATAGCTCAAGGAATAAGTCGGGCAGGTTGCATCGGACTTAATTTCTTTACCCCATGATTTGCTGCTTGCATTCCATGATTTTGCCGTAGCAGCATGTTTGTGAATGCCAATCATAGCATCCCATTTTCCGAAGCTAATGCTATCCAGCAAAGAAACGCCCCAGATAGAAGTTTTGTTATTAGGTCTTGTAGTATAACCAATATATCTTGCATCAACATCCTGGAAGGAAGTTCCTGTGAAAATGTTGGAGCCGCCAACCAAAGTGGTGCCGGGTACAGTTGTAGAACCATTACGGTTTCTCCACGCTTTATCAGCAGACAGCATCACCTCATGCTTCAGCGCACCGGTTTCGAATTTATTCTTAGTGCCTAATTGAGCATAGTAAGAGCGTTGCGGAGTTGCACTATTAGTCTGCAGGAAGTCATAATTACCTGCATCATCTTTAATCCAATAGGAGCTCATGTTAGGAGATACGTTTTGATTCAGTTTTTGTCTGCTGTAGCCAAAGTTAGCAAACAAAGTCCAATTATCATTCATGTATTGCTCATGATTCAAGGTTGCAAACCAGCCATAGCCTGCTTTCCAGGTACCTGCAGCAGCATAGTTTTTACCTCCGTCCGGAGCACTCGGAAGATGAGTTACACCGGGAATGGTCTGTGTAACACTATTACCGTTAGCATCCTTTACAGTTGCTGTTCCGGGATTTGCCAATTTAAACCAGCGAATACCATTGTAAATGTCCAAATCTCTATAGTTTGCAAAGAAATTAGTGCTGCTGTGTTTATCTTTATGGTCAACATTTACAGCAATACCCTTCGCTTTCATATCTGCATCATTAACGGCTGTTTCACCGTTCAGCAGTTCTGTATTCAGGCGCACGCCCCATTCACGTTTTTGGCCGAGACGTTGGCTGATATCCAGGTATTCACCAAAGGAGCCTTTGCCGGAGAAGGTTTGTTTATACTTAACAAAGTCAGTATCACCGGCACGTTTTGTTCTTGCATTGATAATACCGCCGGCAGTATTTGATTCATATTGAACACCGCTGGCACCTAACATAGAGTTAGGACCGGAAACAACGTCAATGCCTTCCATAGCGAACATCGGAAGATTGAACTGAGTCATAACGCCGTGTACACCATTTACGTACATTGCAGTACCATTGGTACGGAAACCACGCACAGAAAAGTCACCGTGCAGAACACTGCCTGACGCTCTCACAGAAGGAACGCCGACTAAAGCCTTATCCAATGGCTCATTAGGTCCGAGGAATAAATCCATAGTCTTTTGCGCTACATTGGTTACGCTAAAAGGAGTTTTCATAACATCCTTTTCACCCAGCAGGCCGACAGAACCTTTAGCGTTGACCATTTCACCAGGCATTTGGTTGCGAGAACCTTCAACAACAACCTCATCCAGATAGCCATGAGCAACATCTTCTGCACTTGCGCTCATAACGAAACCTACGCTGGCAATAGCGCACAGCACTGACATAACCAGTGCTTTTTTGTTTTTCATCATACTCATACACCTCATAAAAAATTTATTTTTCAACCTTCGCCACCGAGCTGTCCGAGTTTCGCGTGCGACTCCGGCTAAAAGCATATTTTATCAAGGGCGTTGCATATTCCGGCAAGAAAAAACGCCCTTCTGCACCATGACAGAAGGACGCACTTATCCTTTACCATTATCCTGTCACTCGCAGCATACTTTGGTCTTTACTTTCTCAGGCAATTCTTCTGGCTCAGTTTTCTCGCAAGCCTCGCCTTCCCGGTTTCCCAGTGACATAATCAAGACTTGCTCCACTTTACAGCTGCGTGACAGCGCAGGCTTCGCACCTGCTTACTTATTAAGTCTTTCGACACCCGATAGGTCTATAATATTCATTTGTTCATTATTGCAATCTACTTTTTCACGCAGAATTATAGCATAACGCACATACTACGTCAAGTAACATGAAATTGCATTAACAATCAACAACAACTGATATATATCGCTGTTATGTTAGAACCGTTTACATATTATCATTACCTATAATATTAGTTTAATTTGTTTGCCAAAGTAAGTATATAGAATATTTTACTACTCTAAAAATAAATAACTCTGAGAAGTCAAAGTAAAACTTCGGTTTCTCAGAGTTTTTATGATTTTTCTATCCTACACACCTAAACCAGCTCATCTAAGGAAACTAACTTTATTCCCTTTTCTGCCGCATAAGCAACCGCCTGCTCTGTATACCCGGCTTTGGAAAAGAAATAATAATATAAACTCTTATCCTGCGCTACTTTTTTGCCTAAAAAGTGCTTCAAGTCTTTTACGTCTACTGGCCTATGCTTATATTTGCACTCACCCAAAAGTATTTGTGTTTGCCTGTAATCAACTGCCATAATATCTATTTCATCAGTCTTGTTCCACCAGCGGCCAATCTTGGTAAAATAAAACGGCAAGTCATGTTTTCTATTCTGCTTACGTAAATATTGCTGACAAACATCTTCAAATACATATGATGTAAAACGCTCCAGCTCAGGCTTGACAACATATTGATAAATCCCTCCTGCATCGCCTGATTCCAGCTCAGATAAATTCGGGAAAACAAAGGCATACCAAAAACCGAAGAAATTGTCGGTAACCTTATATAAGCCTCTCTGTGTATTAGCTTGCTCCTTAATATTGGCATCCACAGAAAACTCTCTGCACAAAATTCCCAATTCCAAAAGATTTTTCAAATATACACTCAGCTTGCTTTTATCAATCTGAGTTTTTTGATAAATATCATTTAATTGTGTATTGCCTAAAGCTACAGCTTCAATCACTGCATTATAAACGCTTGTCTCACGCAGCTCCTGACGCATAAGAAACTCCACTTCGCTGTAAAGCACACTGCCTCTGCTTAAAATACTGCGTACAATATTTTCACCCAAAGAGTACTTATCGGAGAACTGCTTTAAGTAATGCGGAATGCCGCCCAACATTGCATACGCAGTAAGTTTGTCTTCCATGCTGTAATTAGGAAAAAACTGTTGTGCAGAATAAAAATCCATTGCCTGCATTTTTAAAATTCCTGTAGCACGTCCATAAAGCGGATTTTTCTCTGCTAAAACTTCTTTTTCTATAAATGACATTGCGCTGCCACACAAAATCAGCATTACATTAGACTGCTTTAAAACCTCATCCCACAGCTTTTGCAAAATAGAAGGAATAGCATTATTACCTTTTACCATATAGGGGAATTCGTCAATAACAACTACTATTTTTTTCTCTTTTGCCAGTTCTGTTATACTGAGCAAGGCCTGCTCCCAATCACTGAAGCGTGTAATATATTTTGCCGCCTGTTTATTTTTTTCCAAAACTCTCTGGCTAAATGCTTCAAGCTGTTTTTCATCTATGATTTCTGTGCAAGTATAAAAAACATGCTCTTTGTGTTCGCAAAATTGACGCAGCAGCTCTGTTTTACCTACACGCCTTCTGCCGTAAAGCACTACAAGCTGACCGTCTGCACTATTATATCTGTCCTCTAAAAAATTCAGTTCTTCCTCGCGACCGATGAACATCTTACTCACCTCATTTATCTAATCGTGATTTGTATAATCTTGATTAGATAAATTATATACCATTATAAGGAAGGCTGCAAGAGATAGGCGGATGAATGAGAAAGACTCCGGAAAAACTAAAGATATGCTTTGAATTTCCAAATTATTTTATGTCTTTTCCATTAATTTCTACATAAAGAAATACCTCGCTTTTATTTCTCTGCTACCTTAAGTCACTCACTGTTACATTCTAAACACTTTTAGCTAATTATCTTTTCTAACCTCTTGCTTTTTGCATATTGATAATATATACTATAAATTAACCTTATTCAGCTTGTAACACTTTTCAAAACAAGCTGAGGCAGTTGCTGCTGCCAAAAATTTTTTGATGAGTATTTTTAGGAGGCAATTCATGGAAGCAATTCAACAAACAATCATGTATTTTCACAAAGGCGGTCTCGTTATGTGGCCGCTGCTTTTCTGTTCAATCGCAGTAATAGCTATTGCTATTGAGCGTTTTCTGTTCTACAAGACAGAAGACAGCGGTCAGCCATTTGCCGCTAAGTATTGCGAACTTTTGCGAGCTGACGAAAGAGAAGAAGCTTTTCAATTAGCAGAAGCAACCAACGGCGAATGCGCTAAAATCGTTGCTGATGCAGCTAAAATCACCGAAGGCAGAGAACAACAAAAAGCATTTTTGGAAAGCCAGGCAGGTATTTTCATTGCTAAACTGAAAAATAAACTGGACTACCTTGCTATTATCGTTACTATGTCCCCGCTGCTGGGCCTGCTCGGTACCATCGTTGGTATGATCGGCGCCTTCAGTATCTTCAATCTGGAATCCGGCGCTCCTATCGCTATTACCGGCGGTATCGGCGAAGCACTTATCGCTACCGCTACAGGTCTTTGCGTAGCTATTCTTTCCTTGTGTGCTCACTCCTATTTTGCCCATCGTATGGATAATATGATTACCGACATGGAGCAATGCTTCAGCGCTCTTCTCGAAGCAGAAACAAGGAGTGGTAAATAATGCAGCTGCGCAATGTACGTGACAGAAAAACTCCGGAGCTTATTATTATCCCTATGATCGATATCATGTTCTTCCTGCTGGTATTCTTCATGCTCAGCACCATGTACATGATTGATCTGAAAACCATTCCCGTAAAACTGCCGCAGGCAGCACATGCTGCTACGGATACAACGACAACCTTCGCTGTATCCCTGAAAAATGACGGCTCTCTTTATCTTGGCGATGCGCCGACAGATATCCAATCTTTAATAACCCAATCATCAATCGAGCAAAAAAATAATCCTCGTTTTGCTATTGTTATCAGAGCAGACAAGGATGTTGATTACGGTCGTGTTATTGAACTTATTGATAAACTTAAAGGCGCAGGTATTACCCGCTTTGGTTTGGCAACGGATGGAGCTGGTAAATAATGAATTCTGGTCAACGCAGTAGAATCGGCTTTATCGGTTCTATCGTAACACATATTTTTATCTTACTTTTCGTAAGCTTCGTCGGACTGTTTAATTTATCGCATCCGCCTGCTAACGATATCGTAGAGGTATCACTGTTTGGCGGCGGCGGCGGTGGCGGCAATGATTCCGACATTGAAGACAGTAATGCAAACGACGAAGAAAACTCTACTGAAGAGGATGTACAGGAAGAGCCTACACCGGATCCGGATACTATCTGGAAAAACGATGACAACAAGCCTCAACCTGTACATAAAAAATCTGCTGTGAAAAAGGTTGCCCGTAAGGGCAGCGGCACCGGTCAGGGAAGCGGCCACGGCAGCGGTGTCGGCCCCGGCACAGGCTCCGGCAGTGGCGGCGGTAACGGCAGCGGCCACGGCACAGGCAATGGCAGCGGTTACGGTTCCGGTTCCGGCAACGGTACCGGCGCAGTAGCTGTTATGCCGCGTATTATCCGCAAGATTGACCCTGTATATCCTGCTGCAGAACGCAATGCAGGCATCACCGGTTCAGGCGTTGTACGCCTTCTGGTCAATACCAACGGTACTGTTGATGAGGTTACCCTCGTAAGCTCCAGCGGTAACGCTAACCTCGACCAGGCAGGTATCAATGCCGCTTATAAATGGCGCTTCACCAGCGCTGTCGGTACTAACGGCCAAAAGGTTCGCTGCTATCTGCGCTTACCTTTCACCTTCAGACTGAGATAATTAAAACCTGTTAGCTTAGATTCTTCTAGCTAACAGGTTTTTTTATGTCCAAAGATAATTATTTACTTGTTTTCACCCTCGGTCAGGAACGTCCAGCCGTTCTCCTGACGCACCTTGCCCTCTTTCATCAGATGGCCCAACGCACGCTTGAAAGCAGCCTTGCTGATACCAAACTTCTGCTTGATAATCTCCAGCGGCGTAGAATCGCAGTAAGGCATGCTGCCATTGCGCTTCACCAGGAAATCATAGATATCCTGAGCATCCGCAACAAGTGCATTCTCCTTCTGCAGACGCATAGAAACGTTAATACGTCCATCCTCGCGCAGATAGGTTACACGGCAGGTAACCTCCTGACCGAAGTCAAGTCTGCCACCGGGCACTTCACTGCGATGCAGGAAGGCAATAAAACGTTGGTTGGTAAAAAGGAAGAAGCCTTCCGGCAGAATGTTGTAAATCGTACCGGTAACCTTATCACCGATTTTCAAGCCTTCTGCAGGCTTTGAAGCCTTCACCATATCTTCTTCTACGCGCATCGTCACAGCCTGACGACCGCTCTTATCGCGATACAGTCTTACCCACACGAGCTGACCGGGGTTTACATGGCCGCGCATCTGGCTATAGGGCAGGAAAACGCCACGCTCTGCACCGATATCAACGAAGCCGCCGTCACGGGTAACGCTCAGCACGCGTACATAGCCTAATTGGCCTTCACGCATCTTCGGCAGCTTCATGCTGGCAGTCAGACGCTTGCTGGGATCAAGATAAAGATATACCTTTACCTCGTCACCAATATTAACCTCAGAGGTCTGCTGCAGCTTATGCAGCATGATATCGTCAGAGGTATTACCGGTGCCTGCGTCAAGGAATGCGGCATTTTCATTCACACGCACAACCTTTAAACTGACTACATCACCGGGACGGTATTTCGTATTGTTCGTAACAACAGGAGCCTTTTTGGCTCTGCTGAATTTTTTATTATCAATCATCCGTATTCTCCACAAAGCTTTCAGACGGAGCATCTGCCCACAGCTGCTCTAAATTATAAAAATCGCGTTCTTCCTCCAGGAAAACGTGAGCAACAACATCACCGTAATCCAACAGTACCCAACGTGCGTCGGCATAGCCTTCCTTGTGAGTAGGATGCACACCTGCTTCTGCCAGCTTATCTTCGATATTATCAGCAATTGCCTTAACCAGAGTGCTGTTGCCGGCGCTGCAGATAACATAAAAATCGGTAACGGGAGATAATCCCTCCATATTTAATAAAAGTATATCCTTTGCTTTTTTGTCATTGGCCGCAGCCGCAATTTTTTGTGCAATGTCTTTAGTTTCCATTAAACATCCTCCTTAATTATTGCTTGCCTTTTCAGCAAGCTTTGCTTCTTTTTCCAATTCATCTCTATCCTTAGGCTGCAGATGCTCCTTCGGCTCTTCTTCAGTTTCTGCTTCGCTATCTTCCTTTTCCTTCAGGTAAGGTATACCCAGCTCATCCAAGGATTTGTTTACGTCAGCCTGTTCGGCATTCCAATAGCTTACACCGGAGCTATCGTCAAATTTGCCGTAAAGCATACAGCTGCGCAGCTTATCGTCGCCAAACAGCTTAAAACTGTTGGCAGCCTTCAGCATCGTCAAGGTATTAAGATCTGTTTCTACATATTTGTCCAGCGTTGCCAGCAGATTGCTTATTTTAGCTACATTTTGCACGGAAAACATCTGCTCAGCCGCTGCCTTCAGGAATTTCTGCTGTCTTTGCACGCGTCCGATATCACCAAGCTCATCCTTGCGGAAGCGCACATATTTACCGGCAGTTTCACCATCCATATGCTGGTAGCCATGCTTGATATCAATAACCAGATCAGCATAAGGATCCTCGTAATACATATCCTTGTCTACATAAATATCTACGCCGCCGATTAAATTTACAACATCAATAAAGCCGCGCCAGTTTGCCAGCGCATAATAATGGATAGGCACACGCAGCAGATTAGCCACGGTCTGCTTTGCCATCACAGCTCCGCCATAGGCATAAGCCGCATTAATTTTTTCCGGATCCTTGTGTCCCGGAAGTATTACCTTCGTATCACGCGGAATAGATAAAACCGCAACCTTATTATTCTGCGGATCAAAGCTCAGCAGAATAATTGCATCTGTACGCTTAGGCTCGCTTTCTGCTGCCTCGCTGTCACCATCATCAATTCCCAACAGCAGAACGTTGATGCGTTCATTGAGCTTCTGGTCATCACGTATTTTATCATCTGCCGCAGTTACGCTTACATGCGGCGGATTAATAAAATTGTTATAAATCCAACAGGTTCCCCAAAAAAGCGCTGTTCCTAACAGACCTGCAAAAAGCAGTAAGCAAAGCAATCTTCCCCAGCGAAACTTACGCCTGGTGCGACGTTTTGCCGGCTGCTGTTTATTATTATTTTCTTCCATACTTGCCCTGCCTATTTGTTATCTGATTTCTGCGCCAGCATCAGCTCATTATAGCCGTCAATGCAATGCGGATGAATTAATTGTCCGCCGGCAAGCAGATATTCTATAGTATTGCTGTAGGCCTTAAGCATTGCTTTATCAAGGCTTTTATGTGCCAGCTTGCGCAAATCCTCTATCCCCGGAAAATCTCTTCCCGGTTCAATCATATCTGCCAAAAATACAACCTTTGCCAAATCCGTCATGTGGGCAGCACCGGTTGTATGCTGCAAAATACCTTCCAGAATTTCCTTATCGGTTACACCATACTTGGTCTGCGCATAGTATACACCTAATTTAGCATGCAGCAAAATCGGCTGGTTGCGTTCTACATCATCAATAGCAATTCCCAGTGCATCTGCCTTGGCCGCACTGTCCTTGCTCGCAACCTCACGGCCGCAATCATGCAGCAACGCACAAATCGCTATTTTCTCTTCCGGCAGCTTATGTGAATTTGCCAGTTCCAAAGCGGTTTCGTAAACATGTACGGAATGTTTATAACGCTTCGGCGGCAAGGAAGCCTGCAAAAGCTGTTTCATTTCGTCTATTGTCATCATTTCTGCTTCATCCCTGCCTTCGATATAAATTATGAGTATTGATATATTGCTCCACAGCCCGCGGCACTAAGCCTGCCAGGCTCGCACCCTCGTGCAGCCTTGTCCTTATTTCGGTAGATGAAATATCATATTCCGGCGTATGCAGCAGCATAATTCTTTCCGCGGCAGCAGCGCCCAAATGATGCACTACCTCTTCCATCACACCTTCGTACCCCGGTCTGCCGGCAGCTACAAAGGTTGCCAGCTGCAGCATTTCGTTGATAGAATTCCATGTATGCAGCTGAGCCACCGAATCAGCTCCGATAATAAAATAAAGCTCCTTATCCGGATATATCTGCCGCAGCTCGCGCAGGGTATCTATCGTATACGATACGCCGCTACGCCGCAGCTCCATATCCGACACGGTAAAATGCGGATAAGGCTTTACCGCCAGCTCGGTCATCGCATAACGATGCTCTGCCGGCGCATAATCCTGTCCTACCTTATGCGGTGGTACAAAAGCCGGGATAAAAATAATTTGTTCCAGTGCAATACGTTCGTAAACAGCTTCAGCAATACGCAGATGCCCTATATGAATAGGATCAAAGGTCCCGCCTAAAATACCAAGTCCCTTTCCCGTCACAGTCATCCTCCTTGCTCAACACTTTTCTATTATTTTATTATATCAATCACTCAGCATTTGTACAACCTTCTGCAGCAGAATTATTATCGCAATAAGCAATAAAATTCCCTTTGTACGGTCTTTGAAATCAAAAACAGTTTTAGGCCTTCTCAGATAATCTGAAAAGGCCTGCAAGTAATCTTTAAATGTAGGGGGTTTAGGTTCTCGTTTTGCCATTTTTTCTCCAATTTTAGAGATAAAGTGAAGAGAACCACTCTTCACTTTATCATATTATTTTACTCGTATCTCAAAGCATCAATCGGGTCAAGCAGTGCAGCCTTACGTGCCGGATAAATACCGAAGAACAGGCCGATGCCGACCGAAAAGATTACCGCAATAACAATCGCCCAGACGGAAATAACCGTATTCCATCCTGCCATACTGCTGATAATACAGGAAGCACCGATACCAAGTATTACACCCAAGGTGCCGCCGATAATACCGATGACCATAGATTCAACCAGAAATTGCAGCAGTATGTTATTATAGGTAGCACCCAAAGCCTTGCGGATACCAATCTCACGCGTACGCTCTGTTACAGATACCAGCATAATATTCATAATACCGATACCGCCGACCAAAAGACTGATAGCAGCAATGCAGCCGAGAAGTATCGTAATATTGTTAGCCGTCGACATCATAGTTTCCATAATCTGCGCCATGTTGCCTACGGTAAAATCATCGTTAGCGCCCTCTTTAATCTTGTGACGTGTACGCAGCACCTGTTCTACATCGGCCTGCACATCATTAATAACGTTTTCATTCTCAGCCTGTACCGCGATGCGTTGTACATTTGTAATACCCATCATACGGTTCTGTGCCGTTGTCAGAGGAACATAAACCACGTCATCCTGATCCATGCCCATGCTGCCCTGTCCCTTGCTTTTCAAAACCCCGATAACCTGAAACGGTGCCTTATTGATACGCATAATCTTGCCGACCGGGTTGCCCTCTGGGAACAAACTGTCAGCAACAGTCTTACCGATAACTGCCACCCTGCCGCGGCTTACGAGGTCACGCTCGTTCAAAACGCGTCCGTCATCAACATCAAGACTGGAAATGGTAAAACTGCTCGGAGTTGTACCCTCAACACGGCTGGTCCAGTTCTGATTGCCGGCAACCATCTGATAGCTTCTGTTGACACTGGCCGAAATGTTGGCAATACCATCAACCTGCTTCTCGATAGCCTGCATATCATCATACGTCAGCTTAACGCCTTCACCGGCCGCCAGACGAGCGCCGCTGGCAGTACGGCCGCCGGAGGTGATAATCAGCAGGTTACTGCCCAGTTTGGAGATATTGTTCTTGACATTCTCCTTTAGGCCGAAGCCCAAGCTAACCATCGCAATAACGGCACCAACGCCGATAATAATACCCAAAAGCGTCAGGAAGGTGCGCAGCTTATTCGAGACCATGCCCTGCAAAGCCATTTTAATGCTTTCATTCAACATAAATATCTACCTTCCTTTATCAGCTCTGCGTACCGTCACGCATCTGCTGCAGCTCCTTGGCCGCATAATCAGTCCTGCCGCCGCTAAGTTCATCACTTACCAGCTGTCCGTCGCGCATTACCAGAATACGCTTCGTCTGCTCGGCAATATCCGGTTCATGGGTAACCATAACCACCGTCTTGCCGCTTTCATTCATTTTCTTAAAGATATCCATAATCTCGTAGCTGGATTTGGTATCAAGATTGCCTGTAGGCTCATCGGCCATAATAATCGCCGGGTTATTGATTAAGGCTCTGGCAATGGCCACACGCTGACGCTGGCCACCGCTCATCTCCATAGGCTTATGCTCAAGCCTGTCGCCCAGGCCAACAGCCTCCAATGCCTTCTTAGCACGCTCCATGCGCTCTTCCTCGTCTACACCGGCATATACTAACGGCAAGGCTACATTCTCCTGCGCAGTCAGCTTAGCCAGCAGATTGAAGTTTTGGAAGACAAAGCCTATCTTCGCATTACGCGTATGCGCCAGCTCATCGTCATCATAACCGGCAATCTCCTTGCCATCAAGAAAATACTCGCCGGAGGTCGGTCTGTCCAGACAGCCGAGAATATTCATCATCGTAGATTTACCGCTGCCGGAAGGCCCCATAATAGAAGTAAATTCCCCCGGCTCAATCTTCAGATTTACGTGATAAAGCGCGTGTACCACACTATCACCCATCTGATAGGTTTTCATAATATCTTTTAATTCGATAACAGACATAAAGCGCCTCCTTAGTGCATCGGCGGTGGGCCCATTCTGTTACTGCTCTGCTTGCTGACAGCCTTCTTCACCAGCAGCTTGTCACCAATGCTGAGACCGGTTGCCGTAACTGCTACTTCGCTGTCACTCGTCAGGCCAAGCTTTACATCTACATCACGTGTTTCCTTAGTCTTCTCGTTATATACCTTGACGTAACGGCGGTTGCCCTCACTGTATATGCAGTTTAAAGGCACAATCGTTACATCATTAGCTTCGTTGATAATAATATCGGTTCTTGCTGTCATAGTCGGCAGCAGCTTGCCCTTAGCATCATCAACGGTAACATAAACCTTATAATAGATAACATTATTTTCCGTAGTTGCACTGCGGGAAATCAAGCGTACCTTACCGGTAAATGTTTCGTTGGGATAAGCATCAACAGTAAACTTAACCTTCTGTCCATCTTTCACCTGACCGATATCGGATTCATCGACAAGTGCTTCAATCTCCATATTATCCAGCGTTGCCACAGACATAATAACCTGCGGTGTGCTGATACCGGAGCTGATGGTCTGGCCAACCGGTGTAGGCTTACCGATAATGTAACCGGAAATCGGTGTGGTAATAATAGTATCATTAACATCAGAAGCAGCCTTTTCATAGTTGCTCTTGGCTACAAGATAATCGGCCTCCACGCCGTCAAAGGTTGATTGGCTGATAGCACCACGGTTCAGCAGGTTCAGATTACGCTCATAGTTGGCCTGAGCGTTATGCAGCTTGGCCTGCATCTGAGCCAGCGTTGCGTTCAAAGATGTTGCATCAAGGCGCACCAGTACGTCACCGGCGTTGACATGCTGGTTTTCTTTAACCAGTACCTCAACAATTCGTCCGGTAATCTTGGAGCTGATATCAACATTATCCTGTGCGCTCAAGGCGCCGGTTGCCGAAACAGTTTCTACAATATTGCCTTTTTTTACTTCGCCCATCTTAACAGCAGCAGTAGAAACCTGCGTGCTTTGATAATATTTATAGCCACCATAGCTGCCTGCGAGCAAAATCGCAGCCGCTACGAGGATATATTTATTCTTTTTCACGAAACTCATCATTTTGCATCCCTCATTATTAAATATATTCCTTTACTATTATAACCTCTACTCTTTTTGAGGTCAAAGCAAGTATAGCAAAAAGATGTGTTTTTTTTATGGCACCATTAACAAAATTCAACACATATGACAAAAACCCCCGTCACTTTCGTGACAGGGGTTGATTTGCATTTTAGCTTACTAACCTAACAAATTATTTGCCAGGGAAGAACGGCCAAACCATCGGAATAACAATCAGGGATACGATGAAGCATACGATTACGAGACCGCAGCCAGCTTTCAGGTAGTCCATGAATCTGTATCCGCCAGGGCCGAGTACCAGAGTGTTCGGAGGAGTACCTACCGGAGTTGCGAATGCGCAAGATGCTGCAACAGCGATAGCCATCAGAACTGCTTTCGGGTCAGCGCCCAGGTTTTGGGAAATTGCAATACCAATCGGGCACAGCAGAGCTGCGGATGCGGTGTTGGACATGAACTGAGTCAGACCGCAGGACAGGATGAACAGTACACCGGTTACAACCAGCGGAGAAGGAGCGCCGCCCATCAGGCCAACAGTCCATTCAGCGATGAGTTTACCAGCGCCGGTTTTATCCATAGCGGAGGATACAGGCATCATGCCAGCGAACAGGAAAATGGTTACCCAGTCGATGGAAGCATAAGCTTGTTTTTCAGTCAGGCAGCCGGTCAGTACGCACAGCAGAGCGCCGATGATAGCAGCCATTTCCAGGGATACGCCCGGGATACCAACAGCCATTACCAGGATTACGCCCAGCAGGATAACACCGGAAACCATTTGTTTAGATCTGGAAATTTCGTTAGCTTCTACTTCTTGCTCGATTTCTTGGTCAGCATCGAGTTGTTTGTTCGGGAGCAGATATTTGCCCAGGAACATCATGTAGAGCATACCAGCGATGGAGATAGGAACACCGATCCAAGCGAATTCGAAGAAACCGAACGGCTCGATACCAGCAGCATTCATTGCACCTACTGCAATGATGTTCGGCGGGGTACCTACCATGGTGATGATACCGCCCCAACCGCAAGCGAATGCCAACGGCATTAACTGACGGGAAGCAGGAATCTTAGCTGC
>ENA-USZK01000028-USZK01000028.1-human-gut-metagenome-genome-assembly--contig:-NODE-28-length-66416-cov-9.786913_pt1 | contig 66416 bp, 64 predicted proteins | sample MGYA00250043_ERZ773534 | MGnify/ENA primary metagenome ERZ773534 (study PRJEB29103, sample SAMN06112056) | human gut metagenome | biome: human gut; feature: ankylosing spondylitis patient; material... | reverse complement strand
AACCGCACGTACGGTGGTGTGAGAGGTCGGAAAACGAAAGTAGGAAGAAAACTGCTTCGTTTTCCTCCTACTCGATTTTGAACGGTAAACAAATAGCGTTCAAATGAGGTTCAAATTATGCGGCATTAGACTTCACGAGCATCATATCTTTGTAACCTGCATCATAGTTCACATGCGCATTAAACTCGAAACGCTTACAACCTTCAAACGGATTGCCGAGCGTTTTGTTCTTGCCTAACCATTCACAAAGTTCAATGATAGACGACTTATCTGATGTGAAATAAACAAACGGCTTTCCTTTGAGCACATTCAACACATCGAGATAGTCAGACAAATGCCAGTACATTTTGTATGTTCCAACCTCTGTGGACAAATAAGGAGGGTCCACTATAAACACCACATTCGGCTCGTCTTTATATTTTTCGTATAGTTCACGATAGTCACATGATTCAATCGTCAAACCTTCCAGATAGTCCTCGCTTGTTGGGTAGTCGTTCTTTCGGATATTGTTGTACAATGTCTGCTTCTCCATCTCCTCGATGCTCAACTCGTACTTCATCGAGAACATCACCGATGCCGAGATGGTTATAAAATCAATATAGCCCACCGTTTGCTCCTCATGTCTCAAACGTTCAAACATCTTCTCACGCATCACACCATCTATCCGCTTGTGCTTTGGTATGTCGCCAACTATCTCTCGCAAATCAGCGAGCAGGGCATTTGTCTGAGGTATATGTGCCAATCGCTCGCGGTAGTTGTCGTAGTCGTTATATACCACAGTTGCCTCTGGGCACAAATGCTTCGTTATATGGGACAGCAAACCGCTGCCACCGAACAAATCCACAAACACTGTTTTGTCGTTGAACTGGGGCAGAATCTTGATATACTCCTTTGCAAACATGCGCTTCTGTCCGACAAAAGGCAGAGGTGCTGCCATGTGCATTTTTCCTCTCATACGTTCAGTTCAAATTTTATATTATCCTCACCAGCGAGAAGTCGTTCAGTGGGCTTTATGTTGTTTTCATAGATGTGTACATTCGCCAGGTTCAGCGTGATAGACTTTAGCGGTAAGTCTATCTGTCGAGCCATCAGATAAAGGTGGTAAATGTCTGAAGGCAGTCCGAGGTTGGCATCGGAGCTGCGCTGATATGCCGACACAACCAATGCATCGTCCTCTATTTGAAACTGCACAAGGCTCAGGCACGGTGCCTGGTTGCTCTCTGCATCCGTTGCTCCGAGAAACAATACATAGTTTTTGCTGTTGCGTTTCTCCTTGTTGATGCGCTCAATAAGTGGTGGCAGTTTCTCCATGTAGGTAGGGTAACTGTTCACCAATGTCTGGCCACAGTAGTCCCACCAAGCTATGCCAGCCTCACGGTATCGATCCACATTGCGCTCTCCTTGCATAAACAGCTTCAGCTCTTCTTTCAGTTTCTTTCTCGCTATGCCGTGGCTCTCAAATATGTCGAGCAGGTCAGCCGGTGTGAGCGTCAGCTGCTCGTTGAGCAAGTATTTTATCTTGCCTTTTTTGTTCTGTTGGGTCTTGCCTTCAGCAAGCACCTTCCCCAATAATAAATAGTATTTGTTCATCGTATTTTACTTTTGATACGGCAAAGTTACCACGCTTCCGCATCAAAAAGTAACACCACAAGCAAATCACACTGCAAGCCTTTTGCAGCACGTTTTCAAAAGCCTTGTGCTTTATCCCCCGAGCACCTGAGTGCTACACTCTCGACCATATCGCTTGATGAGCGTGTACACCTTGCGCTCGCTCACATGATAGCGATCTGCAAGTGTCGCCACAATGTATGAGACTTTTTCGCCACCACCGAGCATCACGCGATAGTCGTTGTACAAGTCTATATATTCCACATCTTCGATGCGTATCCCTGCCTGTTGTAGCCTTTTTAACGGCTCTCGGTTAAAATTCAATATCTCAAATACTTTCATTTTCAACTAAATTATGTACCTTTGTATCGCCAATCACTTTATGACAACAAAAATGCTCACAGCGCGGCAGAGGGTATATGCCCCCGGTCGTGCGCTGTGAGCGTTGTTATAAAAGTGATTGGCGTTGCTTTTTAACAGGCCGGGGGCTTTTTTACATCCTCCCCCGAAGGGATTTTTTAAGCGTTGTACTTGCTCAAATCTATTGCATCTTTATTCTTCCAGCCATTTTCCAGCATCTCTTGTATATGCTTAACGGCTTTCGTGTAGAAATCTGCAAGTTCATCAAGCGTTTCAAACGTACGGTACACTGGACTTTCATCAGTGCCGAACTTAAATGTCACTGGCAGCGTTTTTCCGTCCGTCTGGACGGCCAAATCGTATGCAGCCTTATAGTTGTACTGGTTCTCTTGCGAGAGCCACACGGGGGCTCCTTCATAGCTGAAGCCCGACAATATTGCTGCATCCGTTTGTTGGTTGTACCATTTTCTTACGAGGTCTTTTATTTCCTCGTCAGTCGGCTTGTGTGTCAGTTCTGCCTCCATGTAGTCAGCAGTTCCGTCATCATGTTCTTGCACGTCCCAACGAACGCGCCACTTGTTTTTGATGGAGTTCACGCATTCAAGCAGTTTCACCTCCAAACTTCCTTGTGCTCTTTTCATCAACTAAAAACGTATTTGGTTCGACCTTTGCCGAACACTTCCGTCTTGATCGTTGTCTCAAATGGGAAGCCATCCGGCACTTCTTTAATCTGGGCGAGGATATTTTTCATTTCCTCACTGTTGGTAAAGGATTTCCTGGCTTCGCCGTTCATCTCGATCGATACGATGCAGCGGTCTTCACCCTGCTCCGTCTTGATGCCCGTCTCAAAGTCCTTCACGATGATAGGAATGTTTACCAACTCGCGGATACTTACCACCGCACCCGCAAATCGCTTCTTGCCGTCTTCTGGCTTGTAAGCGACATTCAAATCCTTAAATGATTTCATTTTTTTGCCTGTTAATTTATAAAACAAATTTCGGCAGCAAGCGTGCTTGGCCATTCCGTAGAATGACCCAATCAGTTCCCGCCGTCTCTTTCTTGATTTGACTTTGTGTAGTTTCCTTGCATACTTCTTCTTGACACGCTTGCGCAGTAGAGAGTATGATCCGTTGAATGTTACATACCCCAAGAAGTCGATTCCTTGCGCTGATGGGAATACCCTTTCGTTCTTCTTGATTTCAAGGTCTATTTCACCGATCTGTTCATGTACAATATTGCGTGCCAACCAATTCTCCTGCTTGTGACCACAGAGTACAACGCCATCATCACAGTAGCGGTAGAAGTACTTGATGCCGTATTTGTCCTTTAGAAAATGGTCAAGGAATACGGACAACAAGAGGTTGCCAGAAGCCTGCGAGCTTCGCAACCCGAAACTGATACCCTCCGGAAGGAGATGAAGACAATGATCCAGGAGCGATAGCAGCGTCTTATCTTTGAATACTCTGCGGAAACACCACATGACAAACTCAGGCTTAGTGTTATCATAGAAATGCTTGACATCGAACTTGTAGCAGTAACGTGTGCCTTCTGGGTCATTATCCATGTCCAATTGCATGCACTTTCGTAAATCGTGTGTGCCACGTTTTTTGATGCTCGCTCCAGTCGTTCTAATGTACCGCTTGTGCAGATGTTGGTCTACGATGTTCATCACGGCATACACAGCGATGCGGTCGTACATGGATAGAATCTGCAGGTGTCTAACTTTGCCATTCTCACAGATGATGCGTTCATGATAACTGCCGAGTCGAAAGGAACCGTCGGCAAGTTTTGCAGTCAGTTCTGCAATCACCTCCTCGCGGTGTGCGAGCAGATAGCGTCCTTGACGGCATTTCTTACGCTTCTTCCCACGCAGTACACGGTCAAACGCCTCCGACATATTGCCGTAGGACGTTATCTCTTGCATGATATAGCCTTCTCTGTGCATGGTCTTCTTTTTATGATGGAAGATAAGGGCCTTCCTTTCCCCGGGCCAAACTTCTTCGAATCGTTACCGACCTACCAAACTCTATTGCCCGGCACTTGATGTTTCAGCTTTCCACCTTTATATTGGTGCTTTTGCTGTGGCTCGTTTCCCTCGGCTCCACATTAGGGACACGTCCACATCGTTGTACGCCGATTAGTTAGATTTCCAGGCGCGAGCCGATATTCGCATTCGAGTTCGAAGCATCGTTATTCGCATTCGCATACGACACACCGCCATTCGAGTTCGCATTGTTGTACCCGCGATAGACCACACGGCCTAATGGGAAACTCTACCAATATGCAAAGGTACTCATATTATAACCAAGTCAAGCGATATTCCGCTATTTCAACATATTCGAAGCAACATTTGCACAAACAAAACAGCACCGACTGTCGCCACCTCCGAAAATTCTTAATTTTTTCGACCGGCTTACGCCGGTGCTGTCACATTCTCGTTTTGTCGCTTCGCTCCCGCTTTGGCGCGCTGCGCTTGCCGCTCACGCCACCTCGACTATCGCTTTATACGACGCCACGCTCACCGCCCGTACGAGCTTGCCGCGGAAGGCCAGGCGCGAGCCGATACTCGCATGCGAGTGCGAAGCATCGCTATACGCACTCGCACACGACACACCGCCATTCGAGTTCGCATCGTAGCACCCGCGATAGACCACACGGCCTGTCGACGTGCTCACCTCATAGCGGTCGGTATAGTATGTCGTCGACGAACCGTTCACAGTTCCCGTCGGTACCATATCCATCCATTTGCCGTGCGCCACGCCCGTTATCCATAGTCCCTGCGTTGCGCCCTTCACCATCCTCGTCGTACCGTCGGGCATCCAGATACGCCACTTTCCCTGGTTGCCCGAGTCATTCGGCAGGTCCACGCGGTCCATCATGTCCCACTTGTTGCCGTAGATGTCCTCATATCCCAGGCAGCAAGTGTTCACCACCTGCACCACCGTTTGCACTCCGAATTCACCCTCCGCCTTGTACCATGCGTATTGGCGCACCGAGCCGTCCACCACCGAGTTCGTCACATCCGCCTTTATCGCCTTCGCCGCCTCATAGCCTATCGTGTCCTCCATGCCATGACTCATCGTGCCGCCCGTCTTGCGGTTGTAGTCGTGCGAACCTGCACCGCACTCCGCCTGCATGTCCCTGCGTCCATATTTCGCATACGCAAGGTTAGCTATCCACGAGTGCATCATCGCGTCTATCTGCTGCATGCCCCTACGCTGCGAGTAGTAGTGGAAGTCTGTCCATGACAAGCCACCCGTCGTCGAGCCGCCCGTCACGCATGCCCTCAGCTTTTCGCCCACTACCGAGCTGCCCACCACGGCGCACAAATAAGCATCCTCATGTACCCATTCCGGCTCCATGTCCTCTATCTTGTCGCTGTTCGACAGCACCACCATATCAAACTCCGCCGTGTTCAATACCGTGAAGTATAGGTCCGTTGCGCCCTCCGGCACATCGCATATCACATACATTCCACTCTCAAACTTGCAGTTTATCGTCTGCACAACCACGTTCTTCACCACCGTGCCGTCAGCGTCAACGAATGCCGAGCCTACAAGATTCGTTCCTCTCACCGTTGGGAATCGCACCTTCTTCCAGCCGCTGACTGTCACCCTACACACTGCATAGCTCGTGTCCGCCGTGTAGGAGTCCCGTATCGTGTCCTTGCCGCTCATCACCTTTTGTCCCTTGCGGTAGCCGCCGCCAGCCTGTATCGCCTCCAGTTTCACTATGGTCACGTCCGGCACTTTCGGCATCTCCTTCTGGCTGCTGAAGCAGCTATAGTGCTTGCCGTTCAGGTAGTCGTTCACGCCCTTTGTCCACCTTGCAGGCTCCAGCATCATAATGTCGCCCTCCGTGCTGTCAAGCTTCGCTTCGCTGCCGTCGGCATACTTATAGCTGTCCGCATCATTCAGTGGGTAGTACGTCACCTCGCCGTCCGTGTTGTTCATCACCGTGTCCACACCAGCTATCTTCACCGCTGTTGTCGTTGCCATCTTTGTTACCTTCGCCAGCACTCTGTGCCGCAGCTTTAGTATCGCTTCGATGTGGCCGCTCGGCTTGTATGGCGTGCCGTACTTGTAGCCCGTCCCGTTGTCAAGGTTGCTCACGTTTGCATCGTCGCTCACCGTATCGTCAAACTCTATCATCGTGTACTCCGGCTGCACCAACCTCAACTCGTCACCGATCCATGCAGTCAGCCTCTCATAGGTCGCCTCGTTCATGCTTCGCGTCAGTCGGTATTCGCCTTTCAGCACGGCATGGTCCACCACCGTTCCGTCGTCATCCACACCCTGCATCCCGGTCTCCATCATCGCCACCAGGTCAGCCCCGTCACCGTCCATGTCAATGTCAGCCACACGCAGCGTCCTCACGTTCGGGCATTGCGCATAGATGCTCTTCCATTCCAGTCCCGGACAACTGTCAAAGATGAAGGTCGCCACGTTCTCGCAGTTCTCCATCTCCAGTCCTTCCGCCGTCAGCTTTGGCAGATATTCCAGTCTCAGCGTTGTCAGCGTCCCCGGCAGCCGCAGCTCCTTCAGCGGAGCGCCCTTTGCCACCGTCACGCTCTTCACCGTCGTGCCTCTCGCGTCCAGCTTCTCCAACAGCGTCTGGCTTCCGAAGTCCAGCACCGTCGAGTCCTGACGATTACTCCTCGCGTTCGTCTGTCCCTTCAGGTTCACCTCTCTCAACTGGCCGCAGCCGCCCGTCACGAGCCACCACGTCGTTACCGATGCCTCCGAACCGTCCGCCACGCTCAAGTCCAGTTTCCTCAGCGCTGCGCAGTTGTTCAGTTCCAATCCGTTCAGCAGGTGGCTTGCCGCACCCCTCATGTCCAGTTCCATAATTCTCGAAGCGCCGAACAGCAGCATCGGGTCATTCAGCGCACGTTTGCCCGTCACGCTTAGCGTTCCCTGCTCGCCGCGCAACAGTCGTCCCGTCTCGCCCTCCATATAGTCCTTGCCGCTCAGTCCGTAAGCAAAGTAGTATTCGTCACTCGCCGTTATTTTTATAACGTCGGCCTTGTCGCTCGTCTCTCTCGCCAGATAAAATCCGGCTGAGTCCGCGCGGTAGCTGCTCACGCCGAACTTCGCGTCAAGCAGCGCGAAGCGGTTCGTGATGAAGTGCTTCAACTGCATCCTTCGGGTGCCACTTAGGGCATACATGTAGTAGAACTTGTTGCCGTCTGTGGTCACGCCGTTTTCCGTCACTCTCACGCCCTTTGTCTCTGGTGTGATATACTTCATCTCACCGCTCTTGTTGTATTCCCTCTGCGACCAGTTTGCCTCTATCTCCTCCAGTGTCTTCAGCACCTTTGGGTTCGACAGCGCCTTTCTCAGTTCCTCGGCAGCGGCTTTTAGCTCGTCCTCCATATTCGCCAGCACCAGACACCACAGCCATGAGTCGTGACCTTCGAATACCCATTTCTTCTTCTCCGTGTCCCACGAGTCCCTTGCCACATTGTAGAGGTAAGCAAGCAGCGAATCGTTGCGCTTGCCCAGCATCGTGTCGCCGTCATAATATGTCACCCACCATGTCAAGCCGTTCCACGTTCTCCATATCGTGTTCTTCACACGTTGGTCCAACATGGCAAAATACTCGGTCAACAGATACCAGAACAGCAGGTTCTTCTTTGAGAAGTGACTGTCTATCTCTGTTTTAAACTTTTCCGATTTCCATGTCGCCAGGTCTGTGTAGGTCATATCCGCACCTGTAGGCACGCACGCATTCACCCATGCCAGCATCGTCCTTACAGCGGTTTTCTGGTATTCCGTGGCGTTCGTTTCCCCACCTGCCTCGTCCGCACCGCTCCACAAAGTGTCCTTCGGGTAGTTGAACTCATAGCTCGTGGCAAACTCCGCGTCAAGCTGCGTGTCCGCGTCAGCATCTGTCTGGAAGTTGCACAGTTTTTTACCGTTGTCAAGAAACTCCAGCGCAATGTGCTTTGCCTTGTCCGTCATGCCCGTCACCTCATACCAGTCGCTCTTGTCGTTGTTCATCTGGTACTGTCCGTAGAATGTCGGATGTGCCTCGTCTGCCCTCGTGCATGCGAATATGTCGCACGGATAGCCGTATATCGCGGTTCTCACCGTCGGATCGCTCTCCTGCGGTGGTGTCGGGCAGAGCTCTCTCAGCACGTCGTTGAAGAGGTTGGCCATGCCCGTGTTCGTTTTCATCGACGAGTCCGAGAAGTCCGCCTTTGCGCAATTCACCTTGCACGGGTGCGGGTCTCCCTTGTACAGCGGCAGTTTGTTCACATCCTGCTTCACACCGTTTATCCACATCTCCGGCTTCAAGCCCTCCTTCATGCACTTCATCCAGTAGAAGCGGAAGTTCTTTATTGCATATTTCGTTGACGAGGTGCCCTGTATGCGCATCACGATATTCGTGAACCTTATAACGTCGCCCCATGCCGTATATATCGTCAACTCGTCCACATGGAAGTTCTGCTTCTTGTTCTTGCATGCGTTCACGTCGTCAAGACCGTTGCCCGAGTCCTCCGAGCGCACAATCTTTATCACGGCCCTGCCGCGTTTCATCACCGCATCAAGGTCAATCTCGCCTGTCTCCGGATTTATCACGTTGTTGTCTTCGTACAGCTCCGCCATCGTCTCCACAAGCTGTTGGTCCACGATGTGGTTGTCCACTGTTTCATCGTCTGTCAGCGGTCGCGAGTATGCGCGTATGCCGTATATGTAAACGTCAGCGCCGTCCGACATGAATGTCAGTCCCTTCGCCTCTGTCTGCATGAAGTTGTCGTCCTCCTGATAGCACATAGCCGAGCAGCGGTCACCGTTCATATACAGTTCCATAAGTCCGCCGTCAGCCTTCTTGCCCACGGTAAACGCCATCTTTATGCGCTCGCCCTCTGTGTATTTCGATTCCACGCCCACAGGCACTTTCGTCACTATTGGTTTCCCCGTATCCGGATCTATGTTCGCCCCGTCCTCGCGGTCTATCGTCGATCCGCTCTGCAGCGTCGCGCTCTGTGCCGTCACTCTGATGCCTTTCACGTCATTCTCCATGCAGTCCATCACCATGCTGTCCCTGTCCGACACGTTCTTCACCATCAGCTCCACTTCAACCGTGCAGCCACTCGCCTTCACGTCCTTCAGGAATGGGCGGTAGTCAACGGTTGCCCTCGCGCCGTTCTTCAGCACCAGTGCGTTGCCGTCCCAGCCGCTCGTCGCCCAGTCCACGCCATCGAAAGTCGTGCCGTAGCCGTTGTTCTCCCATGCTTGGCGCGTCTCCGCGCTCTCCGTGTTGCTCCTGCCGCTCGCCGTCAGCTTCATCTCCAAGCCCTGCGTAGCCTCGCCAATATCCAGACCGCTCGACTCCACTTCCACGTTGAAGGCTGTAGCCGCCTCGCCGCACGCCAGTCTTACGGCTACTGTGCCCTGCTTCATGTATCGCCCTGAGTAGGTCTGTCTGCTTCTGCCCACGGCATAGGTTCTTTCCGTCACCGTTCCGTCAGCCGTCTGTGTCTCCCTCACCGTTGCCGGCACAGCCTTCGCGTCATACGCAGCAAAGCTGAATCGCAGCTCGCCATATTGCCGTGCTGTCAGCGTAGGCTCTATCGGCATGGCACCGAACTTTACTTCGCCCTTCGCGTCGCTGAACATTATGCCCACATACGGCTCGTCCGAGCCTTTCTTCAGCACATCCATCCATATCACGTCCGAGCGCAGGCCGTCCCTCTCTGCTATCATCTGCAGCGAGTGCCGCCCTGGGGTCAGGCTTCCTGCAGCTATGCTGAAAGAGTCTCTCGTCGTGCCCGACTTCTGCACCGTCTTCGTCAGCGGTGCCTCGCCGCCGTCCACATACAGCGACACAGTTCTCAGCCCGCTGCCAGTCAGTGTGAACGGTATGCTTATCGTCTCGCCGTCGGCATATCCGCCCCTCTGCAGTCCCGTGCTCACGTCGTAGTCCGAGGATAGTGCCATACCCACCACCGTCACGCTCGCATAAGCTTGCTTCGTCTGCTGTTCGCCATCGTCAGTCATGCAAACCGCCTTCACATACACGTCCACCTTGCCCGCCGTCTTCATGTATTGCGTCAGATCCACATCATAGCTGCCCTTTGCCACGCTTCGTGTCTCCTGCTCCCAAAGCGTCGTCGTGCCCATCTTCACGCTTATCGTCACCGTCGCCTTCACGCCGTCGCTCTCGTTCTCCGCGTTCACGTGGTCGTATGTCCAGGTCAGCACAGTGTTGCCACCCTCCTTTATCAGTTCCGCGCTCACCTTCGCTGTCACCAATATGCGGCTCGTCGCCGACGTGCCGCCACCGCCGCCTGCAGGCAGCTTCGTGTGCGATATGGCGTTGCCTTTCTCATCATAGGCATACAGGTAGTTCTCCTCACCATCAGGCACCACCTCCAGCGTGTGCAGCGTGTGCGCCTCCAGCTCCTTTATCTTTGTCGCCACCACGCGGTTCTCCACCGGGTTGGTGCTCTCCTCGTTCAGGCTTTCGTCCACGTCCGTCTCCCTCACCTCTATGTTCACGTTGCCCTCCTCGTCCGGAGTCAGTGCCGTGCCGTTCACTGTCACGCTCTTCACCGTCCCCGCGCCGCCGAAGTCCTCCCAACTCACTGGTTCCTCCCAACTCTCCGTTGTCGAACCCGTAAACTGCTTGGTCTCCCATTTACCAGGTTCCGTCTCGTAGCTCACGCAGCGGCCCTTCTTCCGCTCTTTCGCCTCTACTGCCTTTATGGCGGTCGCAAGCGTATAGTATTCGCCGTCCTTCAGCGGTTTCTTCTCCGTCACGTTATAGGTGTTGCCACCGCTCTTCTCCTCAATGGCAGTACGAAGTTTATCATCGGCTGCGTTTCTCGCCTTCTTCTCTTCTGTTATCGCATTTGTGTTGCCAACTATGTCTTCTGCAAGGGCGGCTTCAGCCTTAGTGCGTGCTTTGTTCTCCTTGTCTATCAAGCCCGACAACGCAGCCATTGACTTCTTCACTGTATCCGATATATACTCAGCCCATTCCGTCCATGTTCCTTTCTCGTTCTCCAAGTGTGCCGAGTTTATGTTATACGAGCGGAAGTATCTGTATATAGCCTTGTCATTATGTACACTGAAGTCCAACTTACCCTCCGTATTCATGCTATAGTGCGTCGTCAGCACTTCCGTCAGTTGGTGTCTCATCGAATCCGAGAAAATCTCCACTACACCCACATTCATTCCATTGTAGACCAACGTCCAGCGCGAGTGTAGCGTGTCCTTCGCCATCCTTACGGCTTCCGCCACGCTGCCAGGCACGGCATCTATCTTTGCCACATCAATGCTGCCCACTATTCCCTCGGCAAGCGTCCGTATTTCCGCATCGGCGCTTTCCCTTGCCGTTGCTTCGGCAGTCATCTTCTTTTGCAGTTCTGCATCCGCAGCTGCGCGTGCGGTGGCTTCCTCTTCTATTTTCGCCTTCAGCTCGTAAATGTTTCCGATGTTGCCCATCTTCAGCCACCCCGGCTTCTGCCAAGCGTATATGTCGCCGTTCTCAGCGCTCGTCTTGTCAGCCTCGTTGTATATGCTCACCAGTTGGCCGTAGCGCAGCGCCTTACCGTTCGTCCCCATGGGGGCCGTGTCCGCCTCCATCTTCGCCTTCGTCTGGTACACTTTCCGTATGCCCAGTCCGTCCGCGCTCTGCTCCATATCGGCTATGTACGCCAGCGTGTCGGCATGCAGTCCGCCCACCTCTTCTGGGCTGATGCTGTCAGTTTCTGTCTTGCCTCGCAGCTCCGAGGCGCGTTTCTGTAGGTTGTATATCGATTCCATAAGCTATCGTTATTTTGGTAGGTCAAATATTATTTTCACCGGGAGCCCGGCTGCGCTGTTCACATCGTCAAACGGCAGAGACACAGCAGCGTACACCTCTCTATCAAATGCGTACAAATCAAAGCCTTGCACGCCGTTCTCCGTCTGCACAAAAGCTCGTGTCGGGGTGTTGAAAGCATCGCCCCCTGGTGCCGCATCCTCAAAACAGAATAAATCTACACTGCCCTTTATTTCTGCCGCATTGTGGCTTCTGATGTCTATCTTGTAGCGGTAGACATCAGCAAGTTCCTTGTACGCCACAGTTCCCGAGTATCCGTTTCTGAACGTCACTTTCAGCTGCTTGTAGCTTGGCTCGTCGTTCACGCCGATGGCCTTGCGAACCAGTTTTGCCATTATTGGCAAGTCATATATGCAGTAGCTCTCCGTCGCGCCGCTTTTGTCCGTGCTTATGTAGCCCTTCGTTTCCACTGCACATGCCCTCGTCTGTCCGTCTTCAAACACGCGGTTGTCCGTTTCCTCTCGTTTGATGCAGAGGTATATAGGATCATCCCATGATTGCAGCACAAGGGTCACGTCATCCCACGCCACAAACTCTCCGTTCACAACAGCCGTTCCACCATAAAACTTGCCTGTCGTAGTACTTTTGTCCACATCGACAGACACTATTTCTGCCTTAATATCTGCTAACAGACACGCCTTCACGCCACCCGTTAAAGTCTCCAGCAGCCGTTTCATGCTTACCGTGTCGTTTTCCTGCAGCGTCTCAAGGTCATCCACATACACGGGCTGTCCGCCCTCGTTGAATTTCAGTCTATTCATAGTCATAAAGTTCTATGCGGTACGTTCGTCCCGCAGGTTTATAATAACTCAGCAGATTCCTTATCTCTCGCAGGTTCCTGCCGCCGTATTTGTCCTCCTCCGTATTCTCCGATGTGCAGAGGAACGTCGGCACCCACACCACAAAGCTGTCCTTGTACGAGCATTCGCCCCTCTTTTTCAGAGTCACGCTCTTCTCCGTCCGTCGGTACATGTAGCAGTCCTTCTGCATCTCGTCGCGCCTGTGCCAGAACACCATATCCTCCGCCGCCGTGCTCTCTATCCATATCTGTCGTTCTTTCAGATAGAATGCCTCGTTCAGCGCCTTTTCTATATACATCACGTTGGCCGTCGTGTTCAGCCGCCTGTCCGCGTTCTTGCGCCGTGCCATCAGCTGCTCGTATATATGCCTCACTGGCAGCGTCAGCACCTTCAGCAGAGCCACCGTCAGTCTGCCCCTCATCACAGGCGGCAGCAGCTGCACCGCCATTTTCACCATGTCAACTTTCCACCACATAGCTCATCGAGTTTTCAAGTCCCTCCACCGTCAGGCTCCCGCCTGCCGCCGTATAGTTGTTTCCCTTTATCGTGGTCCACGCCGTCCCCGTCGCCGTCATATACTGGCAGTCGCCCAGCTCCACGTCCTCCACGCCTTCCACCGCCTGTATCGCGTCCGTCAGCCGCGTCTTGTTGAACGTGCCGCCATACACTATGTTCTTCAGATACGCCTTTATCGCCTCGTCCACGGCTCTCACCCCGTCCGATATGCGCATTCCGTCCGTGCCTATCACCAGCGGGTCCACCCATATCCTGGCTCTCACCGTCAGCCGGTCAGCCCTCTGCGAGCGTATGTTCAGCACCACGCCAGCTATCTTCACCCTGTTCATATACTGTTTGAAAGCCGTTAAAACACCATCTGAAAGCGGTTCCGGCAGTCCGCCCTTCTCACCGCTCGCCAGTATCTCCACACTCGTACCACGGTCTCTAACCGCCACATACTTCACCACCTGCTTCCCCTCGTCCGCCGTGGCATATCCGTATTGCTGTGTCGCCTCGTCCAGCACCAGCGCGTCGCCGTATTGAAAGGCTCTCGCCACCTTGTAGTACCACGGCACGCTCGCCACCACCGCGCTTGCCATCCGCGCCTCCACGTCTGCCGCCCACCTTTCAGTCAGCACCTCCACCACATGGCAGCATGCGGCCACCACCCACAGAAGCACATTCTCCACGCTCACGTCCGAGAACGTCCCACCCCAAGTCGCGCCAGCCTTCAGACCGTAGCGCTCCCTTATCGTCGCGTCCGCCATGAAGGCGTCCGTCATCGTCTTCTTTATTTCTGCCGTTGTCCTTGCCATGTCCTTTGTTTCTTGTAGTTACATGTATTCCTTCGTAAACTCTTCACCGAAAATCCGTAGCCTTACGCTGCTCTCGTCCCTTGCCGTCGCCGGGCTTACTTCGTGTGCCTTGCAGTAGCTCTTCATCACGCGGTTCTCCTTCACCCCCTCCGGCAGCCGCAACGTCCTGCCGGCCTCCAGCGTGTCCGTAAGGCTCACGCCGTTCTCCATGGCCATGTCCAGAGCTGCCTCCCATGTTCCGTGCTCCTGCACCGCGATGTCCGCCAGCGTTTGCCCATCTTTCACCGTTACCTTCATAGCCTTACATCTTTTTCCAGCCGAATGTGCAGAACCACACTATGCCCCACACACCGCTCATGAGCACACCTCCCGTCAGCCACACATACCATGGCACACCAGTTCCCCTCTTTTCGTTTTTCTCCGCCCAGTGGTTCAGCGTGTCACGGTTTGTCTGCACGGCAGCTCCTTTCTCCACATCCTCATGTCGGCTCTCCCGTGCCGTATCATGGTTCTGCTCTCGGTTGCGTTCCGTGTTTCGCCAGTGCTCGCTCTTCACCACGTTGCCCGCCTGGTCCACCGTCAGCACCGTCGAGTCTTTCACCACCGTCGAATCCTTCACTCTCGTCTCGTAGCGTATCACCACAGAGTCTCTCTTCACGATGGAGTCCCTTATCGCCACCGAGTCCCTTACCGCTCGGGTCTCACGGCTCTCGCTCGTTTTCCTTGTAGTGGCACAGCTCACCATGAGCATAACCATCAATATCCATAAAAAAAATTTCATCGTCATACTGTTTTTATATGTCCTTGTATTCTACTTTCGCATCAAAACACGGACACGCCTTTATCCACTCGTTTCTGGTTATCTTTCCGTCTCCGTTCAGATCGGGCGAAAAGTCCCTGTGTCCCTGTATCGTCGCCTTCGGATATCTGCTTCTGAGCAGTTTCAGCAACGCCTTCAGACTCTTCTTCTGCGCCTCCGTGCGATTGTCTGTCGCTTTGCCCGTAGCGTCTATGCCTCCTATGTACGCCACGTTTATCAGCTTCGAGTTCCAGCCCTTCACACCGTTGCTCACCCTCTCCTCGTCCAGCATCTGGTGCACCACACCGTCTGCGCTCACAACATAGTGGTAGCCCGGGTTCTTCCATCCCTTGCGCTTGAACTCCATCTCCAGCCCCCTTATCGTAGTCATTTGGCTGCTCGCCGTGCAGTGTACGGCTATGTATCGTATATCTCTCATTTCTTCTTCATTTTGTCGAGAGCCGCTTCCACGTCCTCGGGTTTCACATTCAGTTTGCTTGCAATCTCGCCCACAAGAGCCTTCTTCAGCAGTTGCAGGAAGGGCATGTTCGGAAAACATATCAGCATGCTCGCCGCCGTGCTCCACAGCTCCACCAGTATGATGCAGATGCAGATGACGCTCGTCGACAGCCCGTTCCCCACGCCCAGCAGTTTGTCTATCAGTATGAACAGCAGTATCACTGAGCCATACACCGCCAACTTCGACAGCGAGTCCCTCATCAGCTCGCTCTTCGTAAATCGGCCCTGCTTCACGCTCGATGCAATGCCCCATGCAGCATCCATCACCACAGCAACCACCGTGAAGCCCACCATCGTCTCATACCCTGCCAGGAAGTTTGCCACAATCAGTCCTACGCACACCGCCCAGCCCCATGCCGTCGACAGCACCACCGACAGCTTGTTCATAAAATGTTCCAGTATCATCATTCAGTTTCCTTTCCTTTTTTCTGTTAATAACTCGCCTCTATCTCCACACCCTTCTCCGTGATCCTCACCTTCGCCACAGTCTGACCGTCCATCTCCAGCTGCTCCTTTATCTCCGTGCGCCAGTATATAGGGTCATTATCCAGCAGCATGTCGCTCAGCCCCACGCCTGCCGACGGACGCTCTTTCAGCTCCCCCTTGTGCAGCGTCAACAGCAAAGCCTGGTTCTGCCGCAGCGTGTCCCCCACGGCCATCATGCCGTTCCTCACAGAAGGCTCCAGCACGTTGCCGTTGCCGTCATATCGCAGTTCTATTCCTTTCATCCTCTCCTCAGTGCTTTATAGTTTCGTCCTCGTAGTCCCCCTGGGCAAAGCGGTTCGCCGCCTTCATCGGCTTTACAGTGGTAAACGTGCCCCCGGGATGCGCCACCGTCACCTGGTGCGTGTGGCTGTTGAATGCGTCCACCAGCTCGTTTATCTTTGCCGTCAGCTCGCCTATGTTCACCAGTCCGCCCAACAGTCCGCCGTTCACCTCTATCCTCTCCACATGGTCCACCTGCACCACCACCAGCTCTGCCATGTCGCCGCTCAGGCTCCCCATCGTCACCGCCGTCCCCACCTTAGGTGTCACCAGCATCCGCCCCTTGTCCTCCGTTTCCGATGCCTTCAGCCGCACCCCTGGTACGTCCACCTTTCCTACCGTCACCGTGCAGGTCTGACCCTCCACGCTCTTCACCACGCCTTGGTACAGCGTCGTCTCCCTTCCGCCGCCAGCGCCCCTCAGCAGTTCTTGCAGCCTTCTGTATTCATCCATTCCGTTTCCTCCTTTCTCCCTTTTATTAGCTCAACTTAAAACCTAACGTCACCTTTCTCTTGCCGCCATCCCTGCCGAACTCCGTTGTCACAGCCGCCACAAAGTACGTCCCGTCCTTATACTCATAGTCCCGGTCACGCAGCACAGCGCTGTCACCCGGCTTGCACATCGGCACCAGCCATCCCGTTATGCTGCCCCCATAACCGTCAAAGCTCCGCCGTCTCACCTCCAGCTCACCGCGAGCCTTCATCGATGCCTCGTCACTCGTAGGACACTTGATTTCTATTTTGTCGCCGCCAGTTGTGCCAGTCTCGATTTCTTTGACCGTGCCGTCTGGCATAAGTGCCTTCACGATAACAAGCAGCCGTTTGTCTTGTGCTCGATGATAGGTGAGGTTTTCTTCCTCGACGTTCAGCGAGAAATCATAGAAACGTTCTTCGCCGACTTTCTCACCCGGTGGGTGGATATGCAACATGCCGTCTTGCATATAGATGTCTGCACCGCTTTCCTCCTGCACCTTCTTCAGAACATCGTAGCCAGTAGCGTTGTTTATCACAAACTTGCTATATGTCCATGAGTAGGAACACTCAACACTACAGCTGATACCGCAGCCGTCAACGACCTTTGCAAGCAAGCCTTTCAGCGTAACCTTTTGCAGCACTTCATTCGGGATGTCTTTTCTGAACAGAAACAGGTCATCCTCGCAAATGAGTTTTATATCGCTGCCATCGGTGGATATACGCTGCAGCCAGCCTTCAAACTCCGTTTCAAGCCCAGTTTCTTCATATCCGAACTTTATGCACACCTTGTCACCACGTTTCAGTTTATCCTCAATCTGCAGTGCCGCATTATATTCGGCTCCAGGCAGCGTTATGGTTGCGGTGTCAGCAAGCAGCTCTACACTTTTGTGTATCTCCACCTTGTCGAGCATTCCGAGTCGGTAGTTGCCGACCATTATGTCATAAGTCATCGTGTACATATTGTATTATGTGTTTAGATCCTCACGGCTCAACAGCAGCTTATAGATGTCATCGCTGTATGCCTGGATGGTGTAGTTCTGGTTTGTCCTGCCGATAGTGAACGGAATGTCCCAACTCTCTATCGCCAGTTGGCTGATGCCGAATATCTCAAGCAATGGACATAATGCCTTTACATGCCCTGCCTCGCAGAAGTTTTTTAGCCTTGTAACGTCAGCTTCTGGGTAGCTGCCATCCTCGCTCATTAGGATACCTTCTATCCTAACCGTGTAGTCATCTTGCGTCCATCGCTCTTTGATGCTGCCTTTCACCTTTCCCTTCGACACATGGCGACGCGTCAGTATATTCTGCCCGTTGACGCTTATCATCGGCTCCACAGGAAACAGCCACTCCTCAGCTCCGGCTTCTTCAAGTTGAAAGCGCAACGGCATCACCATGGGAATACCGAGCGCGTTTGTGCGGACTACGTCTTCAAGTTCTTCCTCGCTGAGTTTGGTTACATCGAAGCCGGAGCTGTCGGGTATCGTCTTGCCGCCTTGAATATAGCCGAGGTTCTTGCCGAAGAAATTGTTCTCACGGAACAGCCAGTAGGGCGGTATCTTGGTCAGCCCAGAGGCCCTCAACGCGAGGTTCTGCAGTATGAATTTGTTTGTCGTGCTCATCGGTCTGTACTTGTTGCTATTGACAGGGCGCGGTTCATACATTGGAGTACCACACGCTCCAGTTCTGCAGTGTCGCTCTTGTCGTTCATTGTTACTTGGATATTGTCGAAAAACTTACCTATAGATATATTTATTGACGTGTTGCGTGTGCCGCCAGTAGCAAGTGTCTCGGCAGTCTTGCGTCCGCCGTTTCCACCTTTTCCTCCCTTGCCGCTTTTACCGTCAGTGGCAGAGCCGAACGAAAACGAGTTGTCGCTGCCTTTCACTCCAGGAGTGGATATGGCTGAGTATTTCTTCGGTTTGTCTTTCGCGCTCTCTCGGACATAGTTTCGGTCGTATTCATCTTTTACACCATTCACAAGCTGTTTTGTCGCTGTGAGTGCCTTTTCGGTGCTCGATATGCCCGTAATGTCCTTCACGCCTTGCACGGCACTGTTCCAAGATCCCTTGAAGTCGCCGTCAAAGAGTTTTGCCATGGCCTCACCGATTTTGCCGATACCACTGAGCAAGGTTTTGAAACGGTCTATCAAGTAGTCCTTGATGATGCCTCCGAATCCCTTAATTACAGACCACATGGTAAGAAGGAAGGCGCGAAATCCAGCAAACTTATTCCAGCAATACACGATGCCAGCTACCAAAGCTGCCACAGCCGTAATGACGATGCCAATGGGATTGGCGTTAAGTGCCACATTCAGCAACCACTGCACACCCTCCCATACCTTTGTCACGGCAGAAACTACCTTGATAGCCCCGACCATTCCCCACAAGGCTATCGTATGGAGGTTGAAAGCTATCGTACCGACACCAACAACCACAGCGAGGTATCCGAGTTCTGTTTTCCATTGCATGATGAAATTGATGACACCAGCCACAACTGACAGTATTTTCGACAATGCGGTAGCTATCGGCGGCACTATGGCCATAAACACATCCATGAGTCCGCTGACGATTGGCTTCAGTTGCTCGAACATGTCAACAGCCGACTGTCTGATATTACCCATCAGGGTAGAGAACTTGCCACTGACGGTCTGGCTGAGTTTGTCTGACATTCCCTCAAAAGCGCCACCGGCACTCGTCGCATGGTTTATGGCGGCAGCTACAGCGTCAAAACCTATTTGTCCCTTGCTCATCATGTCCTGCAGCTCCGCATAACTTTTACCAGTCATCTTCTGCAGTTCCTTCAATGGGTTAAAACCGGCATTGATAAACTGCATCAAATCCTGCCCCTGCATCTTTCCTGCTGATGCCACCTGTCCGAATACGAGTGAAAGGCCACCGAGTTTTTGCTTGTCGCCCATGGCGATGTCGCCGAGTTGTTTCAAGTACGGCACTACTTTCTGTGCGTTAACGCCAAAGCCAAGCATCATCTTGGCATTGTTTTCAAGGTCAAGCGGTTCAAACGGTGTACGTGCCGCAAACTTGTTGATGTCGTTCAACATTCTTGCAGCCATGGTCTCGTTGCCTACCAATGTCTTGAACGCCACCGATGTCTGTTCAGCTTGCGCCCCGATGGTGGTTAGTGCAGCCACCCCCGAGGCTATCAGCGTGTATGGGTTCATAAGAAAGTCCATACCCGGCAGTGAGGAGAGCGAGTTCTTGAAATTAGAGAAGGAGAAGGCTTCCCGAAGACGAGTACCCACGGATGTCGCCTTTCGGGATATAGTGTCAAGCTGCTCGGACGTGCGGCGTGCCACGCTCAACACATTGCCTTGATCAGCCTGCAGCTTGATTAGAAATTTAAGTACACTATCCATTTGCCTGTGCCTCTTCTTTTCTGATGTCTATTAAATACCGGATAGTCCACGCCCATTCCGCATCGGTCAGGGTGTCTGGGTCTATGTGCATGTAATATCTCAATAGTGTATTCAGGTAGAGAACATCACTTGCCCCGGCATCGTCGATTTCAGCCTCCTCTAAAGTTTTTTTATCTCGGCCTCCTTTACCTTCAGCACCTCATCCAGTGTGTTGCAGACTGCGAAGAAATAGTCATCGTTGGTCTTGATTTCCTCATCGCCTTCCACCCACAACTGGTTAAGTAGCGCTGTCTGCATCTTGATGGGGTCTTTCTCCACACTCACATAGCTCAAGTCACGGCGGTTCGGCTTGCGGATGATGCAGCTCTTGCCCTGCGTCTCTATCAAGAATATATCACCGTGCTTGGCCTTTAAAGTCTCAATTTGTTCTTTCGTAAAAATCATTTTTTCTCTTTTTTAATGGTTCTCAATCTCTGTTCAAACGCTCTCTTTATCTCTCTACACGTTCTTCTTGTCCAGGAAGATAAACGGAAGCGACTTCTCCTGAAATTTGTCGCCCTGCTTCCATTCCGTGTTGTCCTCTGTGAACTCCACACCCATCAGCAGGTCCGTCGTTATCACGTCACCCTTGCTCGGGTTACCGTAAGCCACAACGATGTCTATGCTGATGTCCAGTATGTCGCCACCACCGGCAGCACGCAGCGCCTCATATTCGCTTTGCGTCACCGTAAGCTCTCCATCGTACGTCTTGTTGCCTCTCTGTATGCTGTGGGGCTTGTTGCCCTTCGCGTGCAGCACTTCCTTCTCCTGTTTCGACGAGTATTTCACGCCCCTTATGCCAGTCACCGGTCTGCCCGCAGCCACCACGTTCACGTCGCTCCACTCGTACTCTCTTGAATTGAACATTCTTATCCTCCTTTCTTCTTTAGCCGTTTGTTGTCACTTGGAATCCCAGGTTCACGTCCACATAACGCGCATAGCCGTAAGGGCGCACCTTCAGCGTCACCTTCACCATGCTCGTTGCCAGCACGTTCTGCGTCTCGTCTATCTTGCACACACAGCCCTCGCCGTCGCTTCCGCTGCTCAGCTCCCCGTTCGCCGTCATCTTGCGGTTTATAGCCGTCTCCACCGTCTGCTGCCAGCTCTTCACCACGCCAGTGTCAAGCGTGCCGTCCTCATTCACTTCCAACTCGTCCAGCAGCATGTCCAGAAGCGTGTCGTAGGCTATGCGGTACGCCTTGTCTATCACTCTTCGCAGCGCCAGCTTCGCATAGTCCCCCGTAGGGTCGCACGCCAGGTTATCGTCAGCCCAGTAGTAGCCGCTCCTGCCTACATACTTCCGCGCCACGATGTAGCCCTTCTCGTACAGCTTCCTCACGCTCTCACTGGCCTCCTCCGTCTTCTTCTCGCCGACATACATCTCCAGAGGTTTCAGGCTCCCGTCCTTCACCCTGCCAATGTTGCGCTGCACGCTCACGCTCGCCGCACGTCCAAGCAGCGTACCCATGCACGCCCCGTTCGTTCCGGCTTTCGTGTCGCTCACCACGATGCCTACTCTGTCCCACGTTTCCTTTGTAAGGTCGTGCAGCTCCGTCGCTTCTGTGTAGTTTCTGCCTTCCAGCAGAGTCACCATCGGTGCATACAGCTCTGTCGTGGCCCATTCGCCCAGTTGCTGCGCTTTTGTTGCAGCTGTCAGCACGTCCTTGTCTATGCCTTCCTGGCTTGTCTCGCTCGACAGCGTGTTCACGTTCGCCACGCCCACGCCTCGCAGCGCACCGTTCTCCTTCTCCACGAGCCAGCGCACGCTTCCTGCTGATGTCTTCGTATAGTCCAGAAGCGCCGTCATCGTTGTTGTCGGGCTCACGCCCATAACCACGAGCTTCACGCCGGCACCTGCCTCGTCATAAAACTCCGACAGATGTTTCCACAGCACCTCATTGTTTTCCTCAGTCAAGCCCAGGGCCTGCACACTGTCCATGCTCGTCACCTCATACGCCGTGTTCAGCGCGAACGTGCTCCCAACGGCAGCAGCGCCGCACACCAAGGCGAACAGCCCGTCCGGACTGTCGCCCACGGTGCCCAGCTGCCCCGTCAGAAATTGTATTTTCACTCTCGGTAGTTGCATAAGCTATTCTCCTTTCATTCTCTACGCTGCAGCACCCTCAGTGATAAGGTACACACCCTTCTTGTCATAGCGGCGCGGACTGCCGCCAACACGCACCAGGAACGAGTAGATGTCACCGTAGTATTGCGGATCGTCCTCATTAGAGAACATCTTCACCTCGCCAAGAGCGCGGCTTACGCACTGCTGCTGCCAGGCAAGGCCTGCAGCAAGTTCTGTCGCCTCGCCCTCATCTTCCCATTTGATAACGGTCGAACCGTCTGCCTTCACTCGCAGAACCTTCGAACGCTGCATGATGCTGAAGCCATAGAGCTGTCCCATCACGCCCTTGCTCACATTTGCCAGAGCCTGGAATGCCGAGAGCTCCTTGTCTGTCAGGTCGTCCAAAAGATCTGCATACTGCACAGCGTCAAGCAGCATATAGCGTCCCTCTGTCGGCACGTCGTCCACGTTCATCTTAACCATCGCCTTCATCACTACCGCTTTCGTAAACTTCTTGCGGTTGCCGGTCGCGGTTTCCGAAGTATGCGCCTCGCGCGCCGCACCGCTGGTGCTAAGTGTGTTCGCACCCTTCGCCTAGCGATACAGCAGGTTCTGAGCCGCCACCTTCTGCAGCTGCTGGCGGTCGTTGCTCAGCACACTGTTACGCTTGTCGTAGCTCAGCTCCACAGTGTCGATGTTCGGAATGTAGATGGGGTTCGTAGTCAGCTCGTCCATGTCGTAGGTCAGCTCGTTGTCCGTGCGTTGGCTTACGCTCGCGGGCTTCTTTGTGCGGTTTATTTCCACACCCGATGGTGTGCCCGCATTCGGAATGTGTACCGTCTTGTAGCTCACAAAGGTAGAGTCGTCGATACTCTTCGAGACAAACGAGTTGTCGGGGTAGAAGTTCTCGACAATAGTGTTCAGCCAGATTTGTTTGTTCAATGCCATTTCTTTTTTCTCCTTTTTCTTTCGTTATTATTCCGTTAGTTGTTATAGTCCACACCGAAGCGTTCCTTATACTTCGCTGCAAACAATCCCGGGTCTGAGTTCTTCAGCACCGCAAGCAGACCGCATCTGTCCAGCTCGTCCCAGCTCTTGTCGGCAAAGCTGCTGCCGGTGGGGTGCTCGTCGATATAAGCTGCAGCACGCATCTGGGGCTTCTGGGCTTTCATGCCCTTCAGTAGCGACTCGGTGTTTGCACGGTCGCTCTTCATCAGAGCCTTGAAGGTCGCCACCTGCTCCTTGCCAATCTTGCCGTCGCTCACAGCCTTGTTTACGATAGCCTCCACCTCGGCTGTTTCGGCTGCCTCGGCTTTCTCCTTGTACGCCTTGTTGGCTTTCTCCAGGGCTTCTGCCTTGATCGCTTGGTTCTCCAGCTGCTGGGCTTTCATCAGCAGCTCTGCCTCGCTGTTCACATCTTTGAACGTGGGCATTTTCTTCAGTTCTTCTAATAGTGCCATGTCTTTATTCTGGTTTTGTGGCTGCGTCTGCAGCCGGTTGTTGAAATATTGATATACCTCACCGGCGGTCTTCGGCTCCGTTTCGGGCTTCTCGCCCATGTCGTACAGTCCGTCTGCCAGTTTCATACTCACCGCTTCCTCTGCGCTTATCCAGTGGTCTTTCTCGTCAAAGTAGCGGGCGGTCACCTCCTTTGCCTCCATTCCGCAACGATGGGCTATCATGCGTGCCAGGTCGCCCTGCAGCGTCTCCATCATGCTTGCCGTCTGGCGCAGGGCTGAGGCGTTGCCCCATGTACCTCCGCTTACAGCGTGCAGCATCAGTTTCGCGTACGGCGACATATAGAGGGGCTTGCCGCATAGAGCGATTATGCCTGCTATGCTCGCTGCCACACCGTCCACATATATCGTTATGTCCGCCTTCGAGGTGCGCAGCGCATTGTATATCGCTATGCCGCTGAACACGTCGCCGCCGTTCGAGTTTATCCTTACGTCTATCTTGTCGTATTGCGCTTGCAGAGCCATCAGCTCGCTCACCACGCGGCCACTATCCACCTTCTGTCCGTCGCCCACGTCGCCGTACAGCAGTATGGCCACCTCGCCGTCACCGGGTATTGTGTTGAAAAACTTCATTTCGCGTTCTGTTTTTAAATTTCCGCTTGCAAAATTCTATAAAAATCCGTCCGCTTGCAAACCGTGTTTTTATCGTGTCGTTTTCTGATGTTATCGTCACTTTTTCTGGCGTCATCATAAAACATCGGTTTGAACTTGTACCCGAAAACATAGAACTTTGCATCCTGTTAACAAGCATTTTTTTATTTTATCTTATGACAAAAAACAATATCGACAAAAAAGGCATAGCCCAGTCCCTCTTCCTCGACGGAGCATACACCCAGGAGGAGATTGCAGCTAAGGTGGGAACCACACGTCAGACTGTTTCGCGGTGGGTCCGCGATGGAGCATGGGAGGAGCTGAAGGCTTCACGCACCATCACAACAGAACAGCTCATCGCGCAATATAAGCGCCAACTCGCCGAAATCAACAAGCGAATCGAAGCACGACAGCCTGGCGAACGCTTCCCAACAACCGAGGAGGCCGATGCCATCGTCAAAACTGCTGGAGCCGTCAAAAAGCTGGAACAGGACATCGGCGTATCCGATTGCGTCTCTGTTGCCATGCGCTTCCTCTCATGGCTGCGCCCCGTCGATGCCGAAGCGGCACGCACGTTCAACGACTATTTCGATGCGTTCATCAAGGATCAGGCAGGGAGGGCCCGTAAGTAATGGCTACAGCTAAAGACAGACAGTCTCTTGCCGTTTGGGAGGAGTTTCACAAAAGCCTACTGCGCGGTGTTGAGGTCGACAACAGCCTCACGCGTCAGGACATAGAGCGCCAACGTGCTCAACTTGAACGCGACCCCATAGAATGGATAAAGTTCTTTTTCCCTGCTTACGCAAAATACGAGTTCGCACCGTTCCATATTCGGGCCATACGGCGCGTCATTGCCAACGACGAGTGGTACGAGGTGCTCTCATGGTCGCGCGAGCTGGCAAAGTCCACCGTCGCCATGTTCATTATCATGTTCCTTACGCTCACACGGCGCAAGCGCTTTGTCGCTCTGGCATCGGCCACCATCGACTCGGCTAAGCGTCTGCTCCTTCCGTTCAAAATCAATTTCGAGTCTAATCCGCGCATACGCCAGTTCTACGGCGAGCAGACCACCATCGGGCAGTGGACTGATTCTGAGTTTTCGTGCCGCTGTGGAGCCAAGTTCATTGCCCTCGGAGCAGGTTCTGCTCCACGTGGTATGCGCAACGAGGCCATACGTCCCGACATCCTCTATTTTGATGACTACGACACCGATGAAGACTGCCGAAACCCAGTCACGATCGACAAGAAATGGGACTGGGCGGAGCACGCGCTTTATCCTACACGTTCCATCTCTGAACCAACATTGGTTCTTTGGTGTGGCAACATCATCGCAAAGGACTGCTGCATCACACGCGCAGGACATCTCGCTAACTCATGGGACATTGTCAACATACGCGACGCCGCAGGACGCTCCACATGGCCGCAGAAGAACAAGGAGGAGCAAATAGACCGCATCCTTTCCAAAATCTCAGTAAAGGCGCAGCAAGGCGAATATTTCAACAACCCCGTGGCAGAAGGAAAAATCTTCAAGAACCTGCCTTACGGTAAAGTGCCGCCGCTATCAAAGTTCCGCTTCCTCATCGGATATGGCGACCCTGCTTACTCTGATTCTCGCAAAAAGGCCTCGTCAACAAAGGCGCTCGTTCTTGTTGGCAAGCTCAAGGGGGTCTACTATGTCATCAAGGCTTTCCTTGCCCGCGAGACCAATGCCAACTTCATATCCTGGTATTTTGCCATGGGCGATTATGTCGCACATAAAGCCAATGTCTATTGGTATATGGAGAACAACAAGCTACAGGACCCGTTTTTCAACCAGGTTTTCCGACCGCTGCTGCGTGATCAGTGCCGCGACCGACGACGGGAGCTTTACATCAAGGGCGACGACCGCAAAAAGACAGACAAGGCTACGCGCATCGAGGCTAATCTCGAACCTATCGACCGAGAGTGTCGTTGGGTCTTCAACGAGCAGGAACGGGACAACCCCATGATGCAGGAACTCATAAACCAGTTCAAGCTCTTCGAGCTCACGCTGCCTTATCCTGCCGACGGACCCGATGCCGTCGAGGGAGCGGTCACCATCAACGACATCAAGACGGCTGAGATGGAGCCTACATACACCGTCTCTTATGCCGAGCTCAACGAGGACAACCCGTATCGTATGTAATAACAATTTCAAAACTCAAAATATCATGTTTTTATATGGACAACTTTATTTCATTATCCGATTACGACGCCTCTATTCACCGCGACATCCTCGATGCATTGTTGCGCAAGGACACACCAGCTTACGACCCGCAAATCATAGAGGTGTGCGAGGACCGCGCCGTAGCCGAAATGCGGTCATATCTCAACAAAGCCTACGACTGCGACGCTATATTCTCCGCGCGTGGGGCAGAACGCCACGCACTCATTCTCATGTTCGCCGTAGACATCGCTGTGTTTCACATCTTTTGTCAGCACAATCCCTACAAGATTGCGAAGATACGGCAGGACCGCTACGACCGCGCCATTGAGTGGCTTAAAGGCGTAATGGCTGGCGACATCACTATCGATGGGGCACCGCTGCTACCCGACGACACTCTGGCCGACAATTCACGCTGGCAGATTGCAGCCGACGAGGTACGACCTGTCTTTCTTTGATCATAAATCATCATCAATATGGCTAACAAGAACTTGAAAACAAATAGGTCTATGCGTACCTCACAAAAACGCATCACACAGGGTGGTATGCTCACATCACCAGGGCAGCGACAGCCCGACATCGTGCTGCAGATGCCTGAGGTCTTCTTCTTCGACATGAAAGCCTACATGGCGTCTGTCAAGGCAGCGCAGGGCATCGACTATTCCAACCGAGTCCGACTCTACGACATGTATGAGTCCGCTATGCTCGACCTCCATCTATCGGGGGTGCTCGCAAAGCGGTTGAGAGGGGTCACCAAGATACCCATAGAGTTCCAGCGCAACGGCGAACCCGACGAAGAAATCAACAGTCAGATTCGCTCGCCATGGTTCAAGCAGTTCCGAAAGGATTGTGTCCTTTCTGAGTTTTACGGCTTCTCCATCATGCAGTTCTGGCGCGATGATGATGGCTTCATACGCTATGATCTCATCAACCGTAAACACTATGACCCTATACACCGGCGCATTCTCAAGTACCAGGGGGAGATAGATGGTATACCGGTTGAGCAGTTTCCCAATATGCTCTTTGTCGGAAAGGAGCGTGAGCTCGGAATTTTTGCCGAACTCCTACCTGCCGTCCTTTACAAGCGTGGCGACATGGCTGATTGGGCACGCTTCTGCAATATTTTCGGTATGCCTATCCGTGAGTATACCTATGATGCTGGCGACGAGCAGGCACGTCGCCGACTGGTCGCAGAAGCGCGCTCGCAGGGTGCCAATGCGGTCTACATACACCCAAAGGATTCCGAACTTACGCTCATCGAGGCGGCCAACAAGTCGGGCTCGTCAGAGCTTTACAAAACATTTGCCGAATATTGGGACTCCAAAATTTCAATCCGCGTGCTCGGCAATACACTCACAACCGATGCCAAAGAAACAGGAACACAAGCGCTTGGTGAGGTGCACAAGGAGGAAGAGGACGAAATGAACGCCGATGACCGCGATTTCATTCTCGACATTCTCAACTACGACATGCGGCAGATATTCGCCGACCTCGGGTTCAATGTCGAGGGTGGCGAGTTCGTCTATGCCAAAAAGGACAAAATCAATCCATCGCAGCAAATCGACATCGTGCAGAAGCTCTCTTCCATGGGACTCCCCATCGACGATGACTATCTCTACGAAACTTTCTGCATAGCCAAGCCCGACAACTACGACGAGCTCAAGGCGCAGAAGGAAGCGGAGAGGGCCGCCATGCGCAATGCGCTCAACGCTCCAGACGATGATGGGCACAACCATAAGGAGGATAACAAAAAAGACGGCTCAAACACCGTTCAAAAAACGATAAAAAACCATTTGAGAGGTTTTTTCGGGCTCGCCCCGTTGTCAGGGGCGGATTCCGACTTCTGATCGATAGGCTCTATTACGACGGCTCATGTGCCTGTTGCTCGGGACATTTCCACAATGTCGCGCCCTCGTTCACGTTCTCCACCGATGTGCTGCAGCAGTATCTCCGTGCCATTTACAACGGCTTCGACACCTCGCGTGCCGTCGAGCCTACAATGTGGCGCGAGGTACTGCGCGTTCTCAACGAGGCCACGGTCTCGGGCTTGCTGCAGAGTAGTGCGCCTACACATCGTGACAGCTTCCTCGCCGCCCTCCGTCATTCCAACGAGGTCTTTGCTGCCTTCAAGGTGCATTCCATGTCCGAGCGAATGGCCGCACGCCTCCTCAATCCCGACGGCACGTTAAAACCGTTCCGCCAGTGGACTGACGATGTAAAAAGTATATCTTCCCACTATGTCGGCGCGTGGCTGCGCACCGAGTACGACACGGCTCTCATACGTGCCCATAATGCCGCCGACTGGCAGCAGTTCATCCGCGATGCTGATGTTATGCCCAACCTCCGTTGGATGCCAACCACGTCGCCAAAGCCCGAGAGCAGCCACCGTGCCTTCTGGGAGAGAAAGCTCACGCTGCCCGTCTCCGACCCGTTCTGGGACGAACACCACCCCGGCGACCGATGGAACTGCAAGTGTTCACTTGAACAGACCGACGACCCTCCTACGCCAGAACTGAAGGCGGAGTTCGCTGGCGAGGCTCCACAGCCAGGACTCACAAACAATCCCGGAAAGGATGGGCACACCTTCTCACAAGACCATCCCTATTTCCCTAAGTCCTGCGTAGCGTGTCCGTTCAACAAGGGCGTAAAGAATAAGGCTCAAGCGTTTTTCAAAAACGAGAAAAAGCATTGCTTTGAGTGTGCGAAAATCAACGCCACATTCCCAAATAAGGAGCGAGACGATCGATACAGAGAATTTCTGCAGTATAGCAATAATACTTCTTATAAGGATGTCCTTTTCGATGAAACGAGTATGGGGTTAAAAGCCACTCATATTGACCACAATATAGACAAAAAGAAAGGCTGGTATGAGATAACGGCGCAGGACATTGGTTTTAGAAATGGACATAAGGTCATCTTAGAAAAAGAGGACCATACCATTCTCAATCATAAAAATACTGAAGGCACATGGGACGATATGCTCTTTGAAATTGCAGGAGCTGAAACGGCAACCGCCAATAACATACGGCAAGCTCTCAAGCACTGCGTTTCAAAACCAGATGCTGAAGTAGCGGTAATTTTCTTCCCGAATGATAATTTTGACCGTGAGACTTTTGAAACAGGATTTGCCAAATTCAATGGACTAAAAGGCACATCGCAGTATCGTCTCTTCAAGTACATTTATTGCATAGACAAAGAAAAAATAATATTAACAAAAAAGCCAGAGTGAAAACCCTGGCTGGAATGGGGGACGTGTCCCTTACGGGATTAAACGCTCCCCCCACATCGCAAAGGTAATAATAATTATTTAATAAACAAACGTTATGAACAATTTTTTCTTTTTTTTCGCAGCGTCCAATCGCTACAAGCAAATTGTCAGCGGCTTCTTCGTCGCCGCCATAGTTCTTCACTTAATAGTTCTCTGACCATGGACGCAAAAGAAATCCAAAAGCGCATCGTCCGCCTCAAGGACGACATAGAGCGCGAAGTCCGCGACCGACTGCCGCGCAAGGTGGGCATCGTAGCCGTCAATCATTTCAAGCAAAACTTCCGCGATGCAGGCTGGCGTGACGACGGGCTACACCCATGGAAGACTACACAACGACAACGTGAAGGCGGTCCAGATGCCAAGTACACGCCGCTCACTTCGCGCCGTGACCACCTTATGCGATCCATTCAGTACTCCTCACAGCCCGGACAGGTCACGGTCACAAACCCTGTGCCCTATGCTGCCATACACAACAATGGGGGCACACTCAACACACACCCATCTGTCACCAAGCGCATGCGTCGCTTCGCATGGGCCAAGGTCTATGCTCTCGCAGGTGTCAAGGGCAAGGGCAAGCTGCCAAAACAGCTCCCGGCTACAGCCGCCAAGTGGCGCGCACTCGCACTCACCAAGAAGTCCAAACTGAGCATCACTGCTCGCATCCCGCAGCGTCAGTTCATGGGCGATAGCCGTGAGTTGAAACAGAAAATTAACACGATTATCAACGACTCTATTAAACGTATAGAAAATGGAATACTTAATATCTGAACTCATACCCCTTATTGCTACGGCCATTCCTGCGCTCTCGCTTATTGACGAGGACTACGGCCAACTCGAAAACATCGACGACACCGACGATGAACGCCAGATGTACCCCATCACATTCCCGTGCGTCCTCATCGATGCCCCTGAAACTGAATGGTCCAATCTCGCATCAGGCATTCAGAAGGGGGTCTGTACTGTACGCATACGCCTCTGCATCGACTGCTACGATGACACGCACTATGGCTCTGACACCACCGAACGCATCAATGAGCGCAACGCTCTGCGCCATGAGTTACATACCGTCCTGCAGAACTTTCGGCCTGCAGATGATGGTGCTCTCGTACGCACAGCCTCACGCTTCTACACGTTCAGCCATGGTATAAAGGTTTATGAAATGACTTATAAGACAACGGTATCAGAGTCCGTTGTCACGGAAAAAGTGAAAGTTGCCGCGCGTCGCATTTCGCTTTCGGTGATACGCGAAAACCGCTGAAACCAACGGCTGGAAGCTCCGCACCGTCCACCTTCTCGCCTTCGCGTATCATCTTGCGGATTATCTGCATGATACGACCTTCACTGATGAAAAATTCTTCCGACGAGAGTTTCTGCAATGCGTCATCGAACCGAAGTCTTTTCACTTCAGTCCAATAGTAATAGCGCTCAAACAGCTTTCTGTCTCTTGCGCTTATCAGTGCCTTGTCTCGTCCTTTGCTCATAGTCTGCAAAAATAAACTTTTTCCCTTAAACCGCAAGCAAAAAGCCACCTAAATCGCTCATATTTAGGTGGCTTTATTCATCTTGCGCCCTCCAAAGGCTCAGAAAGGCCCAGCAAGGCCCAACACATCATCACAACCTGCAGAAGCTCGGCTCTATGCGGCTCCACACACCGTTCTCCGGATTGCGCTTAGAGAAGTAGTAGTTCGTCGCCGTGGCCTGCACCACATTGGCTTCCTTGAACAGACGCATGATTTCTGCATACTCCTCGTCAAAGCGGTCCTCCAGCTCATAAAGCTTCGAGATGCTCTTGTAGTCCAGGTCGCCCGTCTTGTTGCGCTCCAGAAGCGTCATCGCCATCTGGTACATCGGGTCCTCCACACCCTTCTCGCTCGCCTCCATGTAGCGCTTCAGATAGTCCACAAGGCGCTCGGCTGCAAGGTCTGCACGCTCGTCAAAGCCCTTCACCTTGTTAAACTTCACCTCAAGTTTGAAGTCCCCGTCAGTGATCGTGTAGCTCTGCTGGCTCTCGTTCTTCACAGCGCCATACTCGCGCATGAGTTTCGTGAAAGCTGTCACCTCGTCGTCAAGCCATTTCTTGAAGCCCGAAACCTCACTCTCCAAGTTCTCCACTCTGCCCAGCACGTCATGCATAAACTGCCCACGCAGCGCCTCGTAGCTCTCGCGCTTCGCCATGCGGTCGTTCTTAGCCTCGGTCTGCAGCCGTGCTAACAGTTCGGCACGCTGCTCCTTTGTCATACCCTTCAAGGGGTCCACTGTCTCGTTCTTTGTTTCCATTGTCTTTTCTTTTTATGGGTTCATTACTCGTTTTCTTTCTTCTTGCGGTTCATGGCACGCAGTTTCGTGTTCAGGTCTGACAGTTCCACGCTGTCCAGGAAGCGGAAAGCCTTGCCCGCTATCCGTTTGTCCTCGCAGAAGCGGTCCACGGCTTTCCAGTCTGCCGTGTTCACACCCCACAGCTGCATCTGGTGCAGCACGCCGCTACGCGCCTTGCGCTTCGCCTTCAGCAGGGCGGCACGCCGTTCGTCGTAGCCCGCCACACGCTCCATTTCCTTGCACATAAGCTCATACTCCTTGTCGGTCATCTGCCGCAGGTGCTCGGTTCTCTCGTTGGTAAACTGCCGCACCAAGGTCTCCTTGTCTGCGCCGGGAAACAGCTTCAGCAGCTTGTAGAACTTCCCGTAGTTATCGACGTGGTTCATGCTCCGCCTCCTTTTCTTTCCATTTCAGCCACGCCTCTCTCGCCACGGCAAGCGCAGTCGGAACCTCCCATGTCAAACCGTCAGCAGGAAGCAATGGCACATTGTTAAAACAAATGTACACCTCACCGCTGAACTCGCGAGCCTGAACTATCGCTTCGCTCTCTCTCACTAAGGCAGCAGCCTTCTGTGCAGCCTTTCTTTCTCTATGGGCCTTGCGCTTTGCGCTAAGCCACATTTTAATGTTTGTCAGTATTTCCATTTTCATTGATGTTTATTGGATTTACAGTTGCTTCATCTTCAAAAAATGTAAGGTCTATATCTGCAAGCAGTGTCGTTTCAAACCTAAAAGACAATTTGCAAGCCGATGCTGGAAGACCGACTTCCTGCATCTTTTCCTCAAACTTCTTGCGGTACGTCTCTTTTATTTTATCCTCTATGCCTTTCCGCTTCTTGTCAAGAACAATGCCGAAGCGTAAAGTCCTGCGCGAACCATAGACATTCGTTGTTACGGTCAATATCCCAATATATATCATTTCTTTTCCGTTTTACTTGGTTTCCACTTGATGGTCACTTCGGCGTCCATCTTGCCGCTGCCCTCACACACGGGGCAGATTTTCCATTCGCTGTCGTTCGGGCTGCTCCGGTCGCCTAAAAAACCGCCCTGACCATGACAGTATTCGCAAGTATATCCTCGGCTCTCGATCCGTTCTTCCTTGCTGCCGTAAACTGGTGGCGTCAGCCATATCATTCGATGCTTACTGCTCATTGTTTCTCGCGTTTATATGTTACTCTCTCATAAGTGTGCCACTGGATAATCCGTGCCGCAAACATCAGGTCGGTAGTTTCCAGCACCACACAACCTTTGTTCTTCTGGCTGCGGTGTACCGTCAGGTCACATTGCCAGTTGCCCTCCAACCATTCGTCCATCACGCTCTCCGCCTGGATCTTCTTCAGCAGGATGTATATCGTGTCACCCTGCCGGTAGTCGTTCATGTCCTTACTCATTGCTTCTTGTCGTTATTGGTCCAATATTCTTCAGCTCGCTCCGCCCAGATGGTGTAGTAGCCCTTGTCCCCGAAATATCGCCCCTTCGATATGGCTCTATAGCCCTCCACCCATATCTTCAGCGAGGCATCAAACATCACGCTCACCGCTGTACGCCCCTTCGGGCGTGTGCCCTCGGCTTGGCTGATGATGACGAGCAGCTTGTTGGGATGCCGGGCCTTGAAAGCCAGATAGTCCTCAAAGCTCATGCCCGTATACTGGTAGGAGTCTATCACCACCGTGTCGGGGCTTTTCCTTTTCGACAGCCGCTTGTCAAGGTCCTCCATGCTCTCGGCATCCAGCAGCACCATTCGGCGTGCCACGTCCTGCATCCCGGCTCGTATAAAGGCATTCTTCATCGTCAGGCTCGAACCTTCCTCCAGACTGTCATAAGCCACTCGCCCGAATCGGCATAACTCCTTGCACAGCTTCAGCACAAAACTCGTCTTGCCGCTTCCGCTTCGACCCCATACAAACCACACGCCGTTCTTCTCTGGCTCGCCAAACGCCTCGCGCCACTCGTCGCTCAGTTTGTAGGTCTGCTTCTTCATCGCAAGCAGCTCGCTCACGCTTATCGCTCTTTTCATATCGTTTGAACATTATTTGAACACCGTTCAAGCGTCCATCTGCTTCACTCTGTGTACACCTTTCTTCACCCTCCTCAGGTCGAAGTCATACTGCTCAGCGTCCTTCACCACCTCAGCTATCTTCTTGCGGTCGGTCAGTCCGTTCGCCACGCAGATCGCATAAACGTCGTTCGGACTTGTCTGCTCCAGCTCGAAGAACTTGCGTCCTATCCTGGAGTGTATCTCGTTATAGCCTTTCTTGTCATAACGCAGTCCCATCTTCATCCTGCGCTTGATATACGAGGTCGAGAAAAACACGATGCCACATTTGTCCTCAAGCCTGTTATACAGGTCTATGAAGTAGTGGAACACCCTTTCCGTCAGCTTGTCAGCTTCATCGAACAGCAGCAACGGACTCTCCGTTTGTATCAGCGCACCGATGATTGCGTCAAGCATGTCTCTTATCGTCATGCCGTCAGTCCTCAGACCTATCTTCTTCGCAATGTCGCGGATAAAGTCGCTGCGCTTCATGTCTTCCGAGCACAAAATATAGTAGGCTCCGCTGTGCTCACGCTCGTAAAGCTTCGCTGCCGTGGTCTTGCCGCACCCGGCTTCGCCCACCACCCAGGTCACGTTCTTCCATTCCTGAGCGTCAGTCATCGCATAGGCCATCTCCTTTGCTGCCGTGGTCTCCACCATCTGCCAGGCACCATGGGTGGCGGTCCCCACCTGCGAGGCTATCTTTCGCCACATGTCGTCGCTGATGTTCTCCCACTTGCCGCTCAGCACCGAGCTTACCGTGCCCGCACTCGTACCGTCCAGACTGGCTGCTGCCTTGTTTTGGCTCGGATATTTCATCACATAGAGGCGCAGGGCCTCGCGTATCTGTTCTTTCTGTTTCTCGTTCATATCGTTTGTTTTTATTGATTTTACAGTTTTGATGCAATCTTCTTCTCCATCGGAAGCGGTATTCTCGGCGTGTCGCCATCATCACCGCCCTCCATCACGTCCAGCCAGTCGTCAAGGCTCAGCGATTTCGTGTGTCTTCCCAGCTGGTACTGCTCAGGAGGCTGCGAGTAACGCTCCATTCGGTGGTCTATCTGCCGCTGCACGGCTGCCGTCGTGCCCTTCAGCTTCGGCGAGTGCAGACCCTGCTGCTCAGCGTCCGTGCCATGCTCGGCGGCTATCGTCCGGCCAGCCACCGTCCGCTCTATGCGGTCCTGAAGGTTGGCTTCCTGCTCCTGGCGGATAAACTTCGCATCGTCCGTCCCCTGCTGGTCTTGCAGGGCGCGGTGTATCAGTATGTAGGGTTCTGCCGTCCGCTCAAAGCGCAGCGAGCCGTCTGTGCCTTTTGTATAGAGTCTGATGCTCGCAAAGTCGTAAGGGTCGTAAGCCACGATGAAACGCTCGTAGGTGTGTTTCCTTCGCCACTCGTGGTCGGGTACGCCGGGCGAAGAGCACACTTCGTACTGCCGCTTCTCGCCTTTGATCGTCACCTGCAGTCCCTGGTCCGTGAATGTCGCCATGCGTTTCGTAAACACCCAGAACATGTCCACCATGTCGTGCAGCGTCACTTCCTGGGTCTCCTCGTTCACGCTCTTCTCGTACATGTCTATCCTACGCTCGCCGGTGGCAGGGTGCACACCCTCGTTCCATTCCTTACGGGCTGCGGCATAGGCATCTTTCAGCTCCTCCAGAGTGTACAGACTGTCCTTGTTGGCTTCGATAAACTCCACGTTCGGGCGGCTCGACGCCTTCTTCGCCGTCACGTTCTGACCCGTGAAGCGCCAGTCCTTGTGCAGCACCTGAGCCTGAAACCGTCCGAACACGCTCTCTATCGTCTTCGACTCGCCGTTGTAGGGCTGTGTCGGTCTGTGTACGCGGCAAATCTTCCCGATAAAACCGTCAGAGTCCAGCTTCTTGTGGCCGCCCTGGTTGTCATAAACAATCTCATAAGGCTTGTGTCCGCTTTTCTGGATTGCCATGCGGTAGGCGTGGTACTGGGCCTCATAGTCCTCGGTGTCGCTGATGCAGTAGCCTAATAGCACCTCGCTCATCGCGTCGATCACCTCATACACCTGGGTCGTCCGCACCTTGCCCTGCTCGTCCCTATAGTAAAGGTTCAGCTTCGTGCCGTCACCATACCACAGTGTGTCCCTGCGTGTCGGAAGTGCAGTCTTGTGCTTTCTGTCGTAACGCTGACGGGCTGCCTGCTCGCCATATACGGCGTCATACCATAAAGGCTCCACCGACGGGCTGTTCAGCCATTTCTTCATGCCGCTCAGGCTTCTTATCGGCTTCCAGCCTCTTTCCTCGGCTATCTCGTTTGCCTTCTCAAACAGCTGCGCGTCGGTGTACACAGGCACCTTGCTGCGCTTCAACGCCACAATCAGCTTCAGGAAGTCCCCCGTTATCTTCAGTGCCGAAGAGTTGCCCAGCTTGCCGCTCACCACGCTCTGGTAGCCATCGGACTTCCAAGCCTTCAGTCGCGTCTTCAGTCGCGCCAATGTGCCCGGGAGCGTGTGGCCGTAGCTCTCGCGCATACGTTCCGAACTGTCAAGTATCAAGTCCCACGCACCCGACATCGGAGCATTCAGACTGCTGCGGATGGCCTGGCGTCTCGCAGCCATCTTCTCCAGCTCGCCAAGCACCGAGGCGTTGATGGTATATTCCTCTATCATCTTCTCCGTCAGGTGACGCTCCTGCCCGTCCTTGTCCATATAGGTGTAGGCTTCGTAATAATCACGCGCCTTCGCATCTATCTTTATGCTTGCCTTTGTCATAGCCTCTCGCATCTTTTCTTCTGGGGCGCCGTATGTCGCCACAAACCGCCGTCTGTACTTCTCCGGAATACTGCTCCACACATACAGTGCCTGAGTCCCCTCGCCGCCGCCACGCCTCGCACAAGCAATGTTGCTCCTGCATACGTTCTGACGCAAGGTGCTCGCCTTCATCACCGGCTCAACACCACCGGTCAGCTCGGCAAACGTCACGCACAATATCTTGTTGTAGTACTCCATTTCCTTTTGTCTTTGTTTTCCTTCTTGCGGTTCTCTCCTTACATAGTGACGCAGCACATGGCTTCCACCTTCTCCTGCACGATCTTGATGTCTGTAAACCCGGCGTGCTCGATGCGTTCCACCACGTCGCCTTTCTCGTCCTTCAACTCCAGTACGCCCGTGTTCTTGTCGCCTTCCCACATCCAGCCGTTCTCGAAGTGCTGGCGCATCATATTGTCTGCGTCATGCACCACCTCGCTCGTAGGAGCCGTAACAAGCTCAAAACCGCCACGCTGAACGGCAAGGCTGCGTATCTTCTTTGCCAGGTCGCTCTGGCCCTTCACCGGGTGAAAGTTCAATGCGTAGCTCACCATCTCCTTCGTCACACCGAAGGCCTTTGCCAAAAATTCCCGCTGGGAGCGGGTCACTGTTATCACTCTTTTCATTGTCGTCTGTTTTTTAGTTCGTTATTATTTTTGTTCGTGGAGTGTAGGGGAGTCGAACCCCACATGGCTATCCAGCGCATGGCAAACCTGCCACTCCTGCGGTCTTTCCCGCCGTCATCCGAGGCCGCCCCTGCCGACTATCCAGTGCGGCGGCTGACTATCCAGTGCAGCACCCAGGGGCTTCCGTGTTATCCTTCAATCTTCTTACCTCAGACAATTTCCTTGATCTTCGGCCTTACGCTGCATCCGTAGCAGCTCATCAGTCGCCTTACCAATCTCGCCACATAACATTCAGGTGCTGTAAACACAATGCCATCCTCTTCAGTGTAGCTGAAACTAACACCATCCAGCATCAGGACCATTGCCACCTTGTGCTTCACACTCTGCGTCTGCCACTCCTTTATTTCTGTATCGTTCATATTCTTTAATTGCTAAAATTTGTAATTCTCGGCCTTTTTCACTATCTTTGGCCGCGCGTTTATTCTTAAACACGCTGCAAAGATATAGAAAAAATTCTACACCGCAAATATTTTGCGCTTAAAATTTTCAACAATGGGGAATATTTCCGATAGAATCGCCCAAATAATCAAGAAAGAGGGTATAAGTACAAGAGCATTTGAGCAGCAGATAGGTTGCTCAAATGGAGTGATTTCCAAGTGTATAAACAAGGGTACCGACATTTCAAGCCAATGGGTGTCGAAAATTATCGAAACTTATACAAAAATAGATCCCAAATGGCTGCTCACTGGTGAGGGTTCCATGCTTCAAGCTGCCCAACAAGCCGAGCTGACTGTGCCCAAACACCGCATCGAGATAGCCCGTCAAGTTCCCCATGGCAGCAGCGAGGGCATACCACTCATACCGCTCGATGCAGTCGCCGGTTTTCCTGCCGAAAGTGGCGGTGGGGTACGCATGGAGGACTGCGAGCGCTATGTCATACCGGAGTTCGAGAACAAAGGGGCAAACTTCCTTATCCGGGTGTCTGGCGACTCCATGGTGCCGCTCTATTATAGTGGCGACCTCCTCGCTTGTCGCAAAATCACAGACATCCGCTTCTTCCAATGGGGCACCGTCTATGTCCTCGAAACGAGCCAGGGGGTACTCGTCAAACGTGTGCAGGAAAGCGTAGATCATGCCGACAGCATTCTATGCGTGTCGGAAAACAGCAGTGTTCATCACCCTTTCCTCCTCCCACGCGACGACATACGCAGCCTGAGCATCATCGTCGGACTCGTCCGCCTCGTCTGATACTCACGTCACACGCATCACGCACACGCTCCACACCGCAAAACGTGTCGCGCACGCACATACATAGGTATAATAGGGTAGCAAAGCAGCCAAAACCCCGATAAACAGGGTGTTCTCGACATTCCGCAAAGGTTTAGAACGTGCCAAAACGTGGGATTATCCCCACCCCCTAAACGCCCGAAAATGACATCAATCACAATTTATTCGGAGTTATATAGGGGGTCTATCCCTTGTTTCCTATGTTAAAAGTGTCACACCAAATGTCACACCAAGTTGAACATTTCGTTTTTCCATGTCACACCAAACGTCACCCCAAGTGTCACCCCAAACCCGAAAAACGCCCATTTTCACCAATCTTAATAGCCTCCAAAACACAAAAACGGCTTGACCACTGTTCAAATCAGTGTTCAAGCCGTTCAAATGCCGTTATATCAACGTTTTAGCCGTTTAAACCATCCTTATTTCTTCTCTTTATCCGTCCTGGGGCCTCTTATCAGCTCTCCCTGCCGGATCATAGCCTTTTTATTGAGAATAACACCTCCGTCAGCCAGTCCAGCGTGCAGCAGCGAGCTTTTCTTTATACCCACCTCATCCTCTGTCAAAACCGTATAAATCGCCGATATTGAGCCGAAGTAGTAGTTCTTCCGCCCATGTATCAAATGCACATGTATAACCTTTGTCATAACTATTCCTTTCTGTTTCCTAAAATATTCGTTTTCGCTTGCAAATATACCAAATAATAACTATTTAGAAGAATTTACAAGCATAAAAAGCAAGAAACAAGCAAAATAAAAGGCATGGCCGCAGCCACACCCTCCTTCATTCAATCACCACACAACCAAGCCGTTTTAACCCCCACCAGCGCCCATTTCCATGTCCAGACGATAAAGCGCCCACATGAGCAGCCATACGCGCCCAGAAGCCCACGAAATGCCCCACACAGCCGTCAGGACAACCCAAAACATAACATTCTCAGCCCCGATGTAAAGCAATACCCTTCAAACACCGTTCAAATCGAACCCAAACGTAAAGCAAATGTAAAGCGAATGTAACGTTTCGTTTTTCCCTCTCATTTCGTTCATTATCCTCAAACCCTTTGTAAATCAGCGCTTTCCCCGATTTTTCTCTCACTCCACTTTTATACGTTTCGTTTTATCCCCCTTACTTGGTGAAACAAGTATTTTGATTTATCTAATCTTTTTATTGTATTGTTTATACAGAGAAGTAAAAAGAAAAAATATTTTTCCTTTCTAAATTATTTATTTATGTCTAGACTATTTATATGTAGTGTTGTTCCCAATGAATATATTGTAAAATTGAAAGCGTCTCAAGCAGCGAATAACTTTTGTTATAGACTCATAAATGGAAATTGCTTTGACAAAATATATTCAGTGTTACCGATTAGTTACAATTTTGTGCCTTGCAAAGATGATAAGATTACTTATTTTACAAATAAGGGAACGAATGTACTATCTAAACTATTTAAATTCGTAATAAATACGATAAATGTTGTAAAGAAAGCGAAGACTTATGATGATATATGGTTTTATAATATAAATAATTCTAATGCATTTGTCTTTTTGTTTCTAAAGATTTTTTATAGGAAACGGCTATTTGTTATTATGGCTGATTATACTCCTTCGAATAATATCTTTTCTTTTCAGTATTTTATTGGGAGATTAATTAACATAGCAGATGGTATTATATCTTTATCCTCTCGTTCTTGTTTTAAATTTAAACGTAATCAAAAGATTCTTCCTGGTATAATTGATGATAAAATGTTAGATGATAATGTAAACCCAAATAATAAAATAATATTTCTGTTTTCTGGAACATTATCAAAAATTACAGGTTTTGAAATGGCATTGAAAACTTTTTCAAAAATACCACAGGCCAGTTATATATATCAGGGAATGGCTCTTTTGTAGATGATTATGCATGTTTTAAAAATATTCATTTTATGGGAAATTTAGAATATGATAAGTATTTAGAGTTATTAAATAGTTCAACAGTGTGCTTGAATTTTAGAGATCCAAAGTTAGCAGAGAATAATAATAATTTTCCATCTAAAATATTGGATTATTTTTCAAGAGGAAAAATTGTGTTATCAACAATAATGTATCCTGAAATTGATGGAGCCAATTATTTGTATTGTAGTTTCAACGAGACTTCAATTATAAATATGGTAAATGAAATTTTAAAAATGCCTATACCTGAATTGAAGAAATACTCATATAATAATGAATTTTTGAAAAACAATTTCTCTTTAGATGCGTGGAAAAAAGCATTTAAAGCGATTGAAATGTACCGATAGAATGAGAGTTGATTGGATTGATCTAACAAAAGGAATTGCCATATTTTTAATGGTTTGTGGACATACAGGTTTACCTGGGGCTTTGTCTAATTGGATTTGGTCTTTTCATATGCCTTTGTTTTTCTTAATGTCAGGGTTGTTGTATAAGACAGATCGATATCCTAGTTTTATTATATTTTTGAAGAAGAGAATTTACTCTTTGCTGGTTCCATATGTTTTTTTCTCAATAGTAATTTTATTTTCGGACAGAGATTTATCTATTGTAGAATGTCTAAAAGAAGGATGGGTGAATGGGTGTGCATTATGGTTCTTACCTGTACTCTTTTTTACGGAGATGATTTCTTTTCAAATAATCAAATGTGCTAAAAAATACTGGTGGATTTATGCCATATTTCTATATACAATCGGATATCTCTTGTACCTAAAATCAATTAGGCTACCTTATAATATTGATGTCTGTCTTTATGCGTCTCTATTTTATCTGTTGGGATATTATTTTAGAGATGTAATAAAGAATTACAATTTTAAGGCGTATATGATATTTTTATTTACAGTGTCAAATATAGCACTTTCCCAACTGCTACCACGTACTGATATGGCTTATAATCAGTGTGGATGGTATGGTCTTAACGCTATTAATGCCATCATAGGAACTCTTATGGTTATTTCCTTGTCAAAGTCGTTTGCTTATATTCCATTTAAAAAATTTTTTATGTGGGGAGGCAAGAATTCTATAGTAATACTCGGGTTGTCACAAATACTTAATATGTCATTAAAGGGCATTATGGAGGATTTACATTTGCCGTCAGTTTTAAGCTCTGGTTCTCGGCATATTGTATTATGGATTTTATTATGGTGGATATCAATTATTATAAATAGATATTTTCCGTTTGTTATTGGTAAAAAAAGGATGACCCCAAGATCATAGATATTTTAGGAGGTAATCTAATTTAAATGCTAATCTGAATGCACTAATTGGTATGCAAACTATTTATGTTGTACTACGAAAAATACTAAACAAATGATTTTAATTTTCTTTCAAAACTGTCTTTCCCCTCATCAGATTCCCTATATCCGGGAGTGTGTTAAGGATGAAAGGGTGGATAAAGTGTATTTTGTTATGCCCCGTATTGACTATGAAGAACGGTCGGATATGGGGTGGAGCAATGATATGCTCTTGAATGAATCGACAATAGAGTTTGTTCTAAAACCAACGGATGACATGGTTGGAGAGCTACTCGATGTTGAAAACAAAGATGTTAGGTGCTTGTTCTCTGGTATTAGGGCGGATGCTGATGTGTTCAGATGGCTGAATATCAGTATTGCCTTTGATGTGAAGAGATATATTATAACCGAACCGCCTTATACTTTCGACAAGCCTTTATGGATGCATTATGTAAGATTCTTCTTGCAGGACTATAGGTATGTGAAGCATATTGATGGAGTGTTTGCCATCGGGGAGTCTTGTGAGAGGTATTACCATTCAATCTCCAAACGGTGGAGGGTTTTCCCTTTTATTTATGTTACAGAGAGCTTTGACGTAGAACCTGTATTGTTGCATGATGACATGAAGGTATTGTATGTCGGCAGTCTTTCTGAAAGGAAAAATGTGAAAGTGCTTATAGAGGCGATGAGGGGTCTGCATAATGTTCAGCTGAATATTGTAGGTGATGGTGATAAACGTCGAGAGTTGGAAGTTCTGTCAAAGGAGTCTGAAATTAATGCTGATTTCCTTGGCACTATGCCGATGAAGGATATTCCAAATGAGATGCAGAAGAATGATGTCCTGGTGTTGCCTTCGCTATATGACGGTTGGGGAGCTGTGGTAAATGAGGCGTTGACTCAAGGACTTTATGTCGTATGTAGTGATAAGTGTGGAGCAAAGGATTTGCTGCATGAAGATTATAGGGGAGCAACATTCCGTAATAATGATGCCATGAACTTGCATACGAGGTTGGCTGTATTGACTGATAATACTAGTGGGCTTAGGCAAAACAGAAAAGGAAGGATAGATTGGGCGAAGGCTTCTATCTCTGGTAAAGTGATATCCAAATATATGATTAATTGTTTAATTAAGGGGAACGGTAAATGCCCCTGGAAATAGTAAAGAAAGTATGACTCAATATCTTAGTGACAAACTTCGAGTCCTGTCTTTAATTTCAATCATCTTTGTCCTCTACATTCATTCTGGCTTCCATGCAGATGAGATAGAGGGGATGGTGATGAACGACAGTGTGTATGAGTTCATATCTGGGATGATGGGGCGGTGTGCCGTTCCGTTGTTCTATGTGATTTCGGGCTATTTGTTCTTTCTGAAAGTGCCGGAAGGGATGAAGTCCATTTATGGCAAGATGAGGAAGAGGGTGGGGACGTTGGTCGTGCCTTATATCATCGGGTGTCTGTTCTTTGTTGGCTTTGGCGTGCTTATGGCGATATTGCCAGGTGTATCGAAGTATATGAACAGTTCGGTAATGCCTCTGTTTTCAAAGCCGATAGGAGAAATTCTTCGTAGCATCTTCTATGATGCAGGTAATGGTTCTCCTTGTGCATTTCAATTATGGTTCTTGCGTGATTTGATATTGATTGTTGCGACATCTCCATTGTGGTATCTGTGTCTGAAACATCTGAAATGGGGATTTGTTGCAGTCGTATTCGTGCTGACATATTTTGATGTGCCTCATGTTCCTTTCTATTCTCTGTTTTGGTTCGTCTTAGGCGGACAGCTGACTAAGGTAAAAATAGAAATGAGGGGAAATGGTAGAACTAAAGTAGCGATATTTGGATTGTTCTTATTCTTAATAATATCAATAATACAATTGTTCTTTCCTGATATAATTAATTGGAGCCTGTTGCGTATTCCAATAATTCTGCTTGGAATTATTGGGGCTTGGGGATTATACGATGTGGTTTTGGAAAAGGATTTCAGCCTGTCGAGACATCAATGGCTTGGCATTGCTTGTCAGTTTACTTTTTTCATATATCTCTTCCATGAACCTACGCTTAATATTGTTCGCAAATTGATAGTCGTCGTATTGGGCAAGAATGAGTTCGGGTATATGGCTTCTTATCTCATTTCTCCTTGGATATTCACGGTTTGCGCCGTATTTGCAGGATTACTGTTCAGAAAGTATCTTCCCAGAGTGTATGATGTTTGCACCGGGGGAAGATGAAAACTCTTTTATTTTAAAATGAAAATCATTCACTATATCCCGAGTATCGACCGCACGGCGGGCGGTACTTCTACTTATATGCAGGTGCTTGCTAAGGGGCTTGGCGAGTTGGTAGAGGTGCATATCATTACGCATGCCTCGGAGAATCCGTTGGCGATGGAGAACTGTACGGTGCATTATGTACCGGAGTATAATCCCTTTAAAGGGGCTTGGCGGAAGAGAGTCGCCGAGATGATGGAGGTGGTGAAGCCCGACATCGTGCATGTGAACTGCTGCTGGATGCCGGCATGTGCAGCTGTGCAGCGTATAGCTCAGAAGCATGGATATAAGGTGGTGCTGACACCGCATGGCATGCTGGAGCCTTGGATCATAAAGCGTCACTACTGGACGCGCAAGGTGCCGGCTCTGCTGCTTTACCAGAAGGCTGCGGTGAGGAAGGCGGACTGCATCCAGTCTACGGCGGAGAGCGAACGCGACAATCTCCTGAAGTTGGGTTATAACAAGAACATCAAGGTGGTTCGGCTCGGTATTGATGCTGACGGCATTGAAATGAAGAAGTCTTGGAAGAAGACTCGCCAGATATTGTTCCTCTCTCGTGTGCATGTGAAGAAGGGTATCAATTTCCTCATTGAGGCGGCAGCGGTGCTGCGCTCTGAACTTCAGGGTTACAAGATATTGGTGGCTGGTGAGGGCGATGCCGACTATGTGGCTGAGATGAAGAGGATGATTGCCGATAATGGTCTGCTGGACATTGTGCAGCTTGTCGGCGGCGTGTATGGTGGGGAGAAGTGGCGGTTGTTCCAGACTTCCGATTTCTTCGTGCTGCCTACTCACTCCGAAAACTTCGGCCTTGCCATTGCAGAGAGCCTTGCTTCGGGCACGCCAGTCATTACTACCGTAGGCACGCCATGGCATGACCTCAACTATACCAATAGTGGAGCATGGATAGAGGTTGGCACGCAGCCACTGGTGGAAACGCTCCGTAAGTTCTTAGCATTGTCGGATGAAGAACTCGAAGCGATGGGACGCAATGGACGCAAGCTCATCGAGGAGAAATATTCAGCCCACGTGATGGCAAAAGAAATGATGAAGGTGTATGAGACTCTTATCCCGAATCTCACGAATGGGTATTGAGGTAATAGAGAACGAATAGATAAATCGATTTATAGTTATGAATTTAGAACGTCATACTCCGGGGCGTGTGTCCTTGGGTATCAAGTTGAAGCGAGTGGTGTGGAATGTCATGGCTGCCTTGCTGTTCCGTCCTTTTATCACTCCCGTGTTCCGCAAGTGGCGGTTGTTATTGTTGCGAATGTTCGGGGCTGAAGTGGAATGGGATGCTAATGTGTATGCCTCGGTTAAGGTGTGGGCACCGTGGATGTTGAGGATGGGACACAGGGCGTGTCTCGGCCCTGAGGTGATATGCTATAACCAGGACTTGGTGGTGTTGGAGGATGATGCCATCGTATCGCAGTACTCATATCTCTGCACTGCCGGGCATGACATCGACCATGCCAATACTGCTGACAGCGGTCTCGTTACGGCCCCGATAGTCTTGCGCCGTGGGGCGTGGATTGGCAGCCGTGCGTTTATCGGCATGGGAGTGGAGATTGGTGATAATGCCGTGGTTGGCGCCACGGCGTCGGTATACAAGAACGTTGAACCTTGGACTATCGTGGGTGGCAATCCGGCGAAGGTAATCAAGAAAAGGGAAATAAAGCAATAGTTTCTTTCATTGAAGAACAATTTACTTGATACAGCAGAGATGACTCTGCTGAAGATATTGAAGAGGGACATAATGGGGCTGAACGGGACGGAGAAGATGGAATTGTCTGTTGCCGGATTGAATGCCGTTATGCGTCTCGCTGGGGAACATGCCGTTACGGGACTGGTAGCTAATGCCGCAATGAGGAACCGGATTGTGATTGCCGGAGGTGCGGCGGAAGGCAGAGGGGAGGCTGTGATGAGGCTTATGCAGCAGACCATGGCGCACAGACAGAACCAGCGTAGGTTTGAGGATGCCGTGGGGCGCTTCGCCCGACTGATGGAGGAGAACAGTATCGCCTATGTGGTGTTCAAGGGACTGACTGTGGCGAGACATTATCCCGAACCGTTTGTACGGACGATGGGCGACGTGGACTTCTATGTTCCCAAGAGCTGCTTTGACAGGGCGGTGGAGGTGATAGAGCGTGGGCTGCATGTGAAGATGGACAAGGAGGATGTTGACAAACACTACAGTTTTGACTGGCAGGGCATCCGCTTCGAGATGCACTATCAGATTGAGACCTTCGGCAGCCATCGGCATCAGCACCGCTTCAACAGGATGATAGATGAGGCTATGGCGGAGCATACGGATTCGTTCACGTTATGTGATTCCGACGGCAATAAAACCGAAGTCTGCGTATTGCCGCCGACAGAAGATCTAATCGTGGTTTTTAAGCATTGGTTTAATCATCTGCTCGTGGAGGGCGTAGGCTTGCGCCAGACCTTGGACTTGGTAGTGCTCTTGAATGCTTATAGGGACAAGATAAATGTCGGAAGGTTGATGACTGCCTTGGACGGTATCGGCTATATGAAAGCATTCCGAGCCATGCTCGCTATGATGAGGCGGTATCTTGGATTGGATTGGTTTGACAACTTCTTTGTATATAACCGTTGTGACGAACGGTATGCCAACAAGCTCATGGCGGCCGTCATGGAGAGTGGGAACTTTGGCAGGAAGGCTTACCGAAATCATACAACAGGGAAAAAGAAAAGCATGGAGACTGCCACAAGAGCGTTGCGCCATTGTGTAAAGTTCTTCTGGTTGGCTCCAAAAGATATAATTTGCTTGATACCACGAAGGATAGGTATCACGCTGAAACAGAAATTCTAATGTCGTTTTCCTGCAACTCGGGAAAACAAAATAAAGATATAACTTTTATGGGAAATACAATAGCTGCTATCATCCTGACAAAGGATGAGGAGAAGCATATAGAGCGGTGCATAAGGTCGCTGCAGGGAGTATGTGAGGAGGTGTTCGTGATTGACTGCTACAGCAAGGACAACACGAAAGCGATTGCCGAATCATTAGGTGCCAAGGTGTATGAGCATCCGTGGAAGAACTATGCCACGCAGTTTAATTGGGGATTACACAATTGTCCGATAACTGCCGACTGGGTATGGCGTATTGATGCTGACGAGTTTTTGGACAAAGGACTCGGACAAAACGTAAAGAAGGCTATAAGCGAGTGTGGAGACGACGTGAACGGTATTTATGTTCGTAAGCGTATCGACTTCATGGGGCGTCCGCTGATGCACGGAGGATGGTATCCGAGCTATCATTTGAAGGTATGGCGCAGAGGTCACGGCGAGTGTGAGAACCGCTGGATGGACGAGCATATCCGTATCTTTGACGGATGTGCCGTCACCGTAGAGCAAGGTGACCAGGTGGATGCCAATCTCAACAATCTGACATGGTGGATGGAGAAGCACAACGGCTATGCCACGCGTGAGATGGCAGACATGCTGATGATGGAATATGGACTGGATGCGTCGGCACAGGAAGTAGTGCCGAAGTTCTTCGGAACAGAGGAGCAGCGCAAGCGCTGGCTGAAGGTGAAATACATCAAGGCACCGCTATTTATGCGCCCATTCATCAATTTCATGATCCGCTATGTGTTGAAGGCTGGTTTCCTCGACGGCAAGGAGGGTTTCATCTGGCATTTCCTCCAGGGCTTCTCCTACCGCTTCCTTGTGGATGCCAAGATTTTCGAACTGAAGAAACGCTTCGGCTTCGACAAGGAAAAGATAAAGGAATATCTCATAGATACTTATATGAAATAAGCAGACAACTATATGAAAGTTTCGATTATAACATCAAGTTACAACCGTGAGAAGACTATACGCGGTTGTATAGAGAGTGTGTTGGCTCAGGACTATCCTGACATTGAGTATATCGTGGTGGATGGTGCTTCCAATGACGGTTCGCTCTCAATTATCAATGAGTATAAGGACAGGATAAGTAAGATTATCTCTGAGCCTGACCATGGCATGTACGAGGCTATCAACAAGGGCATCCGGGCTGCTACTGGCGATGTCATCGGTCTGGTGCATTCGGATGATTTTCTGTATTCTCCTCAGACTGTATCCAATATAGTGAAGCGGTTTGAGGAGACTCATGCCGATTTTCTGTATGGTGACGGATTGTTTGTGAATGCCGAGAACACGGATAAGGTGGTGCGCAACTGGATTGGTGGCGACTATCGTCTGTGGAAAGTTCGTCACGGTTGGTTGCCGCTCCATCCCACTTGCTATATCAAGCGCAGCGCCATCGAGCGTAAGGGGCTGTATAACGAGAGCTATAAGATAGCCGCCGACTCGGACTTCCTCTTCCGCTATCTGCTTGGCGGCGAGTTGAGCGTCACTTATCTGCATGAATATATCGTGAGAATGCGCATGGGCGGACTGAGTACGGACTCCGCTCGAAGGAAGCAGATGTGGAAGGAGGATATCAGAATGTATCAGTCGCACGGCATGAATCCTACATTGACAAAGTTGGAGAAGATGCTGTGGAAGGTGCCACAGTTTATCGGGGCTAAGTTCAAGTGATAGGCTCATTATTTGTGAATATACAGAACATCATAAACATCTTAAAATTAGAAAAGTAATGTGGTGGGAAATAATTTTAGGAGTAATAGGATTAGCTGTCGTTGGTTTTATTGGCATGGTCATCAAGATGGCGATAACTGAAGCAAAGGAGGAGACGAGGGATATAGAGGGGGCGAGTAAATCAGAAAATTGATTTGGTGCAATTGTCCGTATCGGTCGGCGCGGATGTCCGTATCGGTCGGCGCAGATGTCTGTATCGGTCGGCGCGGATGTCCGTATCGACCGACGCGGATGTCCGTATCGGTCGGCGCAGATGTCCGTATCGACCGACGCGGATGGTTTTAGCAGTGCTTCAACTCCATATCCCTTCGCGATTTTGACTTGATTACGAGCCATACGCCACTGAAGACGAGCACTACTGCCACGGCTTGCTTCCACGTGAAGAGGCACATGCCGCAGGCGATGCTCACCGATACTGCCACCACGGGCTGCATATAGTTGTAGATGCTCACCACGGTGGGGCGCAGCGTGCGTTGCGCCGTCTGCATACACAGGTAGGCGATATAGGTGCCGAAGAATACCACGAAGCCCGTTTCGAGCCATGTCTTGAGGCTGACAGCCTGCCAGTCGGTAGACGCGGCGTGCGAGCCGAGGAAGGGCGTGAGCAGGATGGTAGCCCACGTGAACATCCACTTGCTCATGGTTATCGGACTGTAGCGTTTCAGAATGCTGCGATAGAGCGAGAGGTAGAGCGCAAACGACATCTGTGCAGCCACGCACAGCAGGTCGCCGCGTATGTCGCCGATGCGCGAGTCGTTGGCTACAGCGGTGCTGGCTATTAGGATGACGGCACCCGAGCAGCCTACGCCCACGCCCAGCGCCTTGCGCCCCGTGATGGGTTCCTTCAGAATGAGTGCTGCGAATATCATTGCGAAGATAGGCAGCGATGTGGTTACGATGGCGGCGTTGGACGGGGTGGTGATGCTCAGACCGATGGTGAAGCAACACTGGTTGCACACGAGTCCGAACACGCCGGCTCCGCAGAGCACGAAGATGTCCTTGAGCGGCACATGCTCGTGCTTGGTGAAGAGCGATGTTATCCAGAAGAACACCGCTCCGCCCAAGGCACGCAGATATACCATGTTCAGATTGTCCACCCCGCTGAGCATCGCGTCCTTGCCGATGGGAGCCATGAGACCCCAAATGGCGCAGGCGGAGAGGATGGCGAGGTGGGCAATCAGTACGCGTTTGTTCTGCATTGCGTCTATACGAGGTGAGCGATGAGGTCCTCACGCTCGCCGGCGAGCATGTCTATAACCGGAATTTCGACCATTGTGTAGCAGCCCGGCTGCTGGCGCATTGTGGCGCGAGCCACGTTGACGAGCACCTGACCGGTGAGTGCAGGGTTGTTGATGCTCATGGTGAACTCCATGCGCTGGTTCTGTGTCTTGCCGCTCACGCCCTTGCGTGTGAGATGTACGCCGTGACCCATGTCGCGCACGGCATCAACCGACGGCACGGCGAACACGTGAGTCTCGTCGTTAGAGAAGTAGGGGTCTGCCTTGATAGCCGCCGTAACGTCTTCGAGCTTCGCTCCCTCCTCAAGTTCTACGTACACCATGCGGCGGTGCAAACCCTCGCCCTTCGGTATGGTCATAGACAGAGCATCCTTTACGCCCTCCTTGGAGCGCACGCATACGCTGTGGCCCATCGACATGCCGGGTCCGAAGTTGGTGTAGCTGAGGCCCTTCGGTGCGAGGCTCTGCATCAGAGTGCGCACGATAGAGTCGGAACCCGGGTCCCAACCAGCAGCGATGATGCTCACCGTACCGTTCTTCTTGCACTCCTCAGAGAGAGTGCGACGGTAGTCGATGATAGAAGTATGTATGTCGAAGCTGTCTACGGTGTTGATACCGAGTGCTGAGATCTGCTTTGCGTACTCCTCGCACGAGCGTGTCGGAGTAGCAAGGATAGCCACGTCCACGTCTTTCAGTTCGCGGATGTCCTTCACCACCTCATACTGAGCCAGTTCGGCAGGCTTGTTCTCCGCACCGTGACGGCGCACCACACCTGCAATCTCAAAGTCGTCGGCAGCCTCAAGCGCCTGAATCGCATACTGACCGATGTTGCCGTATCCCACTACGGCTGCTCTAATCTTTTTCATGTCTTTCACTTTATTATAATTAATAAATGGACGTAACACATCGTATTATAGATGTGTTGCATCGTTCTTGATGAGTGCAAAGTTATAGAAAATCATTAAAACAACTTCTTCCTGCGTGGCGTTTTTTTACGTATTTTACAGTCTGTTAGGCAAAATCATTAAAAATAGGTATTTCATAATTCGCTGATTTTGCCTAATTTTGCAACCGTAAAATAAAAATACTCAACGACAATGAAAAAGAAATATCTTGGCAAGACCATCGGGTCGTTGCTTATAGTACTTCTTATGATGCCGTTAGGACACGCACTGATGATTCTGATGGAGCACTTCCTTGAGCCGACAACGCTTCACTATTCGGCGTTCTTGATGGGCTTCGTAGGACTCGTAATCACCATAGCCGGTGTGTTCGTGAAGGGCGACACACGCCAGACCTGCTTCGGACTCACCGGAGCCTTGCTCTTTTGGACAGGTTGGGTGGAGTTTCTTTTCGCTTACTTCGCTCAGCGCTTCGGTGTACATTGCGATCTTGTAGGCAACGGCGTTGTGCAGACTGTTACGGAATACGTCAATGGTGTTGGTGTCAACCATACGTTCACAATCAACGGCACACCGCTCGAAGATTTCTCGCGTGCCGAACTTAAAGAGCTGCGCGGCTCGCGTCCAGAATATCTCATCATGCCCGCCACGTTCGGCATGTGGATGATGTTCGTAGTGATGTACACCTTCTGCACCCGCACCGGCTGTCTGTTCATCCGCTGGGTACAGCGGCATTGCGGAATAAACGAAAAGGTGGAGTTGCGACCTATGGCGTATCATCCGAGCATAGTGATGTTCATGGAGTGGAACATCATGATGTGGGGACTTTACATGCTGCTTATGTTCTGCTACGACCCCGTATTCCTCGGTGACCATCACCCAGTGACCTACGCCGTTGCAGCCATCTGCCTCATCGGTTCGGTGCTGATGTTCAAGAAGCAGCTCTACATAAAGCAGTGGGGACGCAACCTGCGCATGGCTTACGCCACGGTTATCGTGTTCTGGACCTTCGTGGAGGTGGTTGCACGCAACGGACTCTTCAAGGAGATATGGGTCGACCCGATGAATCATGTGGTGGAGATGAGCGCAGTGCTCGCCATCTTCGTGGCGCTCATAGGGGGCTGCTGGATGTATAATGTGAAGGATGCTGAGGCTGACGCGAAGTTATTGGCATAGTTTATACATTATATAATATACAGCAATAGTAAAAGACAATATATAGTAACATTAAAAATCAAAAATAATAACAACTCTTTTTATGAAAAGAATTTTTACTCTCTTGTTCGCTGTTCTCACAGCAACAACAATCATGGCACAAATGCACGGACCGATGAAGTTCGTTGGTGCATCGAATATGACAGTCTCAACAATGAGCAACGATAACCCCAGTGATACAATCTTGTTCGCAATGAACGGCATGGAGTCGGGCAACATCACTCTGCCTGCCATGAAGGGTATGAAGACAATACCATCGTTCACCATCAGCGGTGCTAAATTCACGTTGGGCGAGAACCACGTTGTGACATTCGCCGACCAGGCTTTCAGCACAAAGGTGAAAGTGGACGGAGCCGAGAAGAACATCACCGGCACATCGCTTTCAGGCACATACAACATGGCAGACAACTCGCTCTCGCTTACTGTTGTGTTCCAGTACGGCAACATGCCGATGTCTATGACATACACCGTGAAAGGCTACTACGTTAAGGCGGTGTCTAACCCCATCGTCGTTACAGTAGGCGGACAGTTCACATACAACAACGACAACGTAACATACGAGCTGCGCCGATACAAGGACGGCGAAACAGACAAGCTCGACGTTACTGTTCCTTCCTATACGCTCGCAAACACCATCATGGGCAACCTCACACTCGGTTCGTACACCGTGAAGGGACTCGTTTACGACGAGGCTCAGGGCGGCTACTACCGCGACTATAAGAACGACGGACTTAAGTTCCACTTCACAGCCGTTCAAGGTGGCAAGACAACAATGGACAAGGACTACGACTTCGCAACAGACAAGGATAACAACATCCTCGTGAAGTACGAAGGCAGCAACGTAAGCTCTATCGTCAACACCTTCCAGGTGGGAACCATGCCTTTCGGTATCGTGTCTGTGTTCAGTGGTGCAACAACCTCAATAAACAACATCACCACAACGCCGTCTCACGATTTCAACACCACACCGTTTCAGCAGTACAACCTTGCAGGTCAGCGTGTGGACAACAACTATAAAGGCATTGTTATTGTCAACGGTAAGAAGTATTTGAGAAAATAGTATAATGATTAAAAAAGCCATTTTACTTGCTGTTGCAACTGTGAGCATACACATGCTCACAGCCTGCAACGGCATTTTTGATGATATATACGACCAGCCGAAGCCGGTTGTGCCGGCGAAGGGGCAGCTTGTTATCGACGCTACGAGCTGGACCGACTGGTATTATGTCTCTCTGCCACGCCTGCAGCGACTTGCAGAGGAGGGCGACGAGGACGCTCTGCTTAAGGCTCAGAGCGAGTTCGAGAAGCACCCTATCCCGTTTGCGCTCAGCGAAGGCAGCGAGTGGGACGGTCGTTCGGGGCAGTATCTGTACTGGTTCGACGTGTGGGGTGAAGGCATACAGAACAACGAGTTCCGCCAGCTCACCAAGACCGATGCTCAGCAAGACCCCGAGGAGTGGAGCTTCGCCGTGCACCGCAACAACGTGCGCACGAACGGCGGCGCTGTCTACGAGACGCAGTACACCTCCTTCGACCAACTCCCCGAGTCGAGTGCCGAATTCGCCAACAAGGAGTTCACTGCCGACGAGTGGAGCGAGAACGAAGTGTGGAGCAGTAAGGAACAGATGCTGCTTAGCCTCGTTCCGTCGCAGGGCATCAATATTAATAAGGTGCTATCGTCGTGGCTTGAGTTCAAGTTCAACGTGCCGCCCGACTACAAACCCAACAAGCATGTCTTCATCCTGCGACTTGCCGACGGCACCTACGCCGCTCTGCAGCTCGCCGACTTCATCTCGCCCGAAGGCAAAAAGTGCTTCCTGACCATTAATTACAAGTATCCGTATTAAGGTGGTGAGGTGTTAAGATGTTAGGGTGTTGAGATGGTGAGATGTTGAGATTTGCACATACGCAACCAGCTTCTGTGAATTCTGCGAATTCCGTGGGATAACAACGCGCCCTAACATCTGTGCAGATCTGTGACATCCGTGGGAGAACAAACGCATCCTAACATCTGTGCTGATCTGTGACATCCGTGGGAGAACAAATGCATCCCGCCATCTGTGTAAATCCGTGAAATCTGTGGGAGACTCACAAGACTGCGTGGGTATGGCAAGATGCCATACCCTCCTATAATTACAAATACAATAAGATAAATGATAAAGAAAATATTCCTTTCGCTCGCTCTTCTCGCAACTGCGCAAGCGGCGATGGCGCAGGCAGACCCAGAACTCGACGATGTGCAGCTCGACTCCATCTTCCGCCATTACGAACTGGAGGAGGTGGTGGTGACCGGCACACGCACGCCGAAGTTTCTGAAGGACACGCCGATACAGACACGTGTCATCACGTCGCGCGACATTGCCCGCACCGATGCCACAAACGTGCAGGACCTCCTGCAGCAGGAGTTGCCCGGCGTGGAGTTTTCCTACTCGATGAACCAGCGGACCCACCTCAACTTCGCCGGATTCGGCGGACAGGGCATCCTCTTCCTCGTAGACGGTGAGCGTCTCGCAGGCGAGTCGATGGACGACGTCGACTTCTCGCGTCTGCTTATGGCTGGCGTGGAGCGTATCGAGATTGTGAAGGGTGCGTCGTCAGCGTTGTACGGCAGCAGTGCTGCGGGTGGCGTGGTGAACATCATCACGAAGAACGCCACCGAGCCGTGGACCCTGAATCTGAACGCACGCTACGCCAAACACAACGACCAACGCTACGGTGGCGTGTTCGCACTCAGCTCGAAGCACTGGAGAAATGCGTTCTCTGCCAACTATCACAACAAGGACAACTACAACGTGACGAGCGCTGCCAACCCCGTGACACGTGTCATCTCCACCATCTACGGCGAGCGCACCGTCGACTTCAAGGACAAGCTGACATGGCGACCCTCCGACCGACTGAGCATCGGAGCACGTGCCGGCTACTTCTTCCGCGAGACAACGCGCACCGTGAACCTGCCCGAACGCTATCGCGACTTCTCTGGCGGCTTGCGTCTCGACTGGCTGATTACCAAGGACGACGACCTGCAGGCGAGCTACGCCTTCGACCAGTACGACAAGTCGGACTATCAGCAGTTGCGCCACCTCGACATACGCGACTACAGCAACGTGCAGAACACGGTCCGACTGCTCTACAACCACTCGTTCGGTGAGACAGCGATGCTCACCGCAGGTGCCGACTATATGCACGACTATCTCTTTAACACTTATCTCGCCGGTGATGCGCGCGAGCAGGACTGCTACGACGTGTTCGCGCAGTACGACTGGAATATCACCGACAAACTCGAAGCCGTGGCTGCTGTGCGCTACGACTATTTCTCCGATCAGTCGAACTCGCAGCTTACGCCAAAGCTCAACCTCCGCTATAAGCCCAACCACCGCCTCGTGCTGCGTGCAGGTTACGGCATGGGCTTCCGTGCGCCGTCGCTGAAGGAACGCTACTATAACTTCGACATGGCTGGCATCTGGATTGTCGAGGGCAACGAGAATCTGAAAGCCGAAAAGAGCCACAACTTCACGCTCTCTGCCGAATACTCACGCGCCAACTGCAGCCTTGCCGTGTCGGCATATTACAATAATGTAATAAACAAGATCTCTACATCGGCGCCCTATTTCAAGTCGATAGAAGACAAGCTGCCCTATCTGCCCTATACCAACCTCGCCAACTACAGAGTGTTCGGCGCAGACGTTAGCATGCAGGCACGCTGGCAGAACGGCATCTCGGCACGACTCAGCTACGCTCACACCAAGGAGCGCCTGCCGAAGGACAAGGACGGCAACACCATTAACAACCAGTACATACCGGCACGAGCCCATGCTCTGAACGCCAACGTCGACTACGACCATCAGTTCACGAAGCGCTACGGCATATACGCTTCGCTCAACGGACGCCTGCTTTCGGGTACGGAGAACGTGGAGTTCAAGAACTATTACGACGTGACCGAGGGCACGGTGCGTGTGAAGTATCCTGCCTACACTCTCTGGAAACTCTCGCTCACCCAGCGTGTTGGCAAGGCGGTGAGCATAACCACCGCCCTTGATAACCTCTTCAACTATCGTCCGAAGCACTACTACCTCAATGCGCCGCTCACCGACGGCATAACATTCCAGGTTGGCGTGTCGGTTGATATCAACAAACTGTAGGTGGTGCACTTGTCTCCGCTTAGGAGGGTATGGCATCCCTGCCATACCCACGCAGCCCTAAGCCCTCAATGTGCCCCTAAGAACAACACCAATGGCTCGGTTGGTGCAGCAGAGACTGCTGCACCCCCTAAGAAGTGCACCAACCAAGCATAATATTGTTTAACAACTAAAAATATGGTACTTTCAAATCTTCAGCATAGCGACCGCGTAGAGTCGCTACACCCGTTGTTCAAGACTGTGTTCGACTACGTGAAGTCGCACGACTTGCTCAATACTCCTTGCGGACGCATAGAGTTGCAGGGTGACGACCTCTTCATCAACAACGTCAACCCCGAGTGCGTAGCAGCCTACAAGCAAGTGCTTGAGGTGCACCGTCAGTATATCGACATCCACATCCTCCTCGAAGGCGAGGAGACCATCGGCTGGAAAGCTATCGAGGACTGCACGAACGAGACGAAACCTTACGATGCCGAAGCCGACTGCGCTCTCTATGCCGAGCCAGCTTCCGCTTACGTGAAGATGCATCCTGGCGAGTTCCTCATCGTGTGGCCCGAAGACCCACACGCACCGGTGATTGGCGAGGGAAAGATTCGCAAGCTGATTGTTAAGGTTAAGCTTTAATTCTCAACTAAGATAATATCTTCGCAGCCGATCTTCTTCCAGTTGAACCCTGCCACCAGTTCTTCAGCCGTCACCCTATTGGGCGACTCCTGCAGTCCTGCTTTGTAAGCCAGCATACCTATTATCTCTTCAGCTTCGAAGCGCAATCGTAAAGCCTCCATGTCGAGACTGCGGTCGCGCTTCGACAGTCTCTGTCCCTCGGTGTTGCAGAGTAGCGGCAGATGAGTGAAGCGAGGCGGAGCAAATCCCAACTCCTTTGCCAGATAAATCTGTTGCGGCGACGAGAGCAGCAAGTCGCGTCCGCGCACCACCTCCGTGATGCCCATCAGCGCATCGTCCACCACCACCGCTAGCTGGTAAGCCCACGCCCCGTCCTTGCGTCGCACGATGAAGTCACCGCATTGCGTCGTCAGGTCTACGGTCTGCTCGCCGTAGTGTCCGTCGACGAACGCCACGATGCCCTCGCCCTCCTCCGGCACACGCATACGTACAGCCGCCTGTCCGCTATGCGTCCCCGGCTTCAGATTGCGACACGTACCCTTATACACCACGCGCCCGTCGCTCTCGTGCGGAGCCTGCGTAGCCAATATGTCCGCACGCGTGCAGTAGCACGGATACGTCATACCACGGTCAGCAAGTTTCTGCAGCTCCGCCTCGTATATCTCGCCACGCTCGCTCTGATAGAACGGACCCTCGTCCCACGTCAGGCCGAGCCATTCGAGGTCGCCCATAATCAAGTCGGCATACTCCATACGCGACCGCTGCGGATCAATATCCTCAATACGCAGTACCCATTTGCCACCCTGCGCCTTTATCGAAAGCCACGACAGCAACGCACTGAACACATTGCCCAGATGCATACGTCCCGTCGGCGACGGCGCAAAGCGCCCCCTCTCTATATATTCCTTATTGTTCATCTTTGTTTTATTAGGAGGGTAGAGCATCTTGCCCTACCCACGCACCCTTCTTTAGTATTAGGAGGGTAGTACATCTTGCCATACCCACGCACCCTCGCACTGCTATATAATGACAGCTTAAAGGCTGCGTGGGTATGGCAGGGATGCCATACCCTCCTATATTAGTCTGCAAAATTATAAAGAATAATCGGTTTGAGCGTAAGTTGTTGCAATAATATTCAGTTTTGTTACAAATCGATACTTATTTGCTGAATAAAACTACAAATTTGCTAAATATTTCGGCTCGTTCTGCGGATTTATTTGGAAGCCTACAAAAGTTTTCTATACCTTTGCAGTGTGTTTGAATAAAAACAATAAGAAAATGAAAGGACCGAGCGCGTGAATCGTCACGTCGCCCGGTCTTTTTTGTGTTTAAAAACCTTGACAACCTATTTACGAAACAGTTACATATTGCAAAACCGCCCGGATAGGCATCGTTTCCGACTGTCCTATCCGGGCGGTTTATATATAAATGTATAAGTGGTATTCTATGCGTGTAGCATTAGATCTGTACCTTCACGGTTGTAGCCTGAGCATTGCATACTACAGTAACGAGATATGTGCCCTTTGCGAGTTCCAACTTTGCCTTGTCGGCAGTAGTGGTGAGTCCGCCAACAACGCGTCCCTCAAAGTCGCTCACGAGGATGCGCTTTGCGAGTCCTGCAGTCTCCGGCATACTGATCTTAACGCAGTTCTTGCCAGCAACAATGCTGAAATCCTTTGCAGCAACCGTAGAAGCTACGCCGTCAACCACCTTCTTCTCAGCCAGACGGAACACACGTGTAGCGTGCTTGCGCACATCGGTTGTGAATGTGCCCGTTGCCTCGCCTGCCTCAGCGTTCTCCATCACGTCGCGAACGGTGTATGTCTTTGTCGGGTCGAGAGCCGGAATAGCTGTGAAGTCGAATGTAGCCTGCTTTTCAGAACTTGACATATTGGTTACAGAGAGAGCTACGTCACCATTCTCGCAGTCCTTAGCGAAGACAACGAGGTTGTCTGCCTCAGAGATAAGGTCGCCCTGCTGACCCATGCGGTCCTGGTTGAGAGCGATAAGCTCCTTGTTGCGCAGCAGCTTGAAGTCGGCATCGGTGAGGGTGTTCTTGCTTGGGTCGAACGACAGAGCCATCGGTGAAGACCACATACACCAGAGAGCGAACTGTGTAGCATACTCGTCGTCGGTCATACCAGCGCCAGTGCCACCGCAGAGGTCGTTAGACGACTTACCCGTAGCGTGCAGACCGGTGCAAAGCATATCCGAATCGTTGAAGCGGTTCACGCCCTGGTAAGCAGAGAGGTTCTTCATAGCCTCGATGCTCTGCACAACGCCAACACCGCTACCAGAACCTGTCCAGCAGTCGCGCACGTCCTGAGAGATGCGCCAGCAGCGGCCGCCTACCTCAGCACCCCATTTCCACGGTTCGCGCACGCCCCATTCGCAGATGTAGAGCATGGTGTTGTTGCCAGCAGCAGCGAAAGCATCAGCGAGAGCCTTGTAGCGTTTCTTAGCTGTCTCTACGTCGTCCGGTGCATAGCAGTAGTCGCACTTCACAACGTCTACGCCCCACTCGGCGTATGTCTTGGCGTCGATTGTCTCGTAGCCGTACGAACCGAAAGCGCCAGCACATGTTCTGTCAGCAGCGTCGGTATAAAGACCGAACTTCATGCCGTTCTTGTGAACATAGTCGGCTACAGTCTTCAGACCGTTCGGGAAGCGTGATGCGTTAGGCTGCGGTGTGCCGTCAGCTTTGCGTGTGCCCTGCCAGAGGTCGTCCATCATGATGTGGTTCCAACCGCACTCGTACAGACCCTTGTTCTGGAAGAGTTCTACAGCCTGCTCAATAATTTTCTGTGAGATGTTGCCCTGAACCGAGTTCCAAGAGAGCCAGCCCATGAACGGCACGGGGTGCTGCAGAGAGCTTGATACGGTGAGTGTAACATCCTCCGATGTTGTCTCGCCGTCTACTGTGACGTTAATCTGATATGTATATACGCCTTCTTCAGCAACTACGCCCTCTACGATATTGCGGGCTGCGTTCCATGTAAGACTTGCAGGCAGATTGCTTACAGAGAGCTGAGCACCGGTAACGGTAGAGCGAACCTTCTGCATGAAGCGAACGTTAGGCTGCGAGAACACTGTTGTAGCACAAGCAAGCTTTGTGGTGAGTTCCTCTGCGCTCACGATGCATGGACGTGTAGAGTTCTGATCCTGGAACACGAGGTAAGCGTTAGCCCAGTCGACGTGGTCGCAAGTGTTTGTGCCGTCAGTGCCGTTCGAAGTCTCAAGATATAGATACTTCCAACCGCTGAGGTTGTCAGCGTGGATGTCTACCGACAGGTTCGAGAAGCGGTTGATAGTACCCTTGGCAACATCCTCTGTAGCACCACCTTCAGCCTTTACGTAAACATGATAATCGAAGTTGCCTTCCTCCTTCACCTCGTCGTCAACGCCGAGCACAGTGTAGAAGTCGGTTACCGATCCGTTGAGCTTGATGATAATCTGCGACGGTCCGTGTGTGCCCACTCCGCTCTCGTACACCTTACCACCGACGGTGATCTTGTTGCCGTCGATGCTCTTGTCCTTCTTCGGAGTGTGGTTCTCCCAACCGCACTTGGTCTTTTCTATTTCGAGAGAAGACAGACGAATGTATTCCTGACCCAAAGGAGCATCAGGGATAGTCACTACGTTAGAACCTTCCTGCCACATGTCCGACTCGTTGATGAGCTGCGGAGCTGTGCCAGCGTACTTGAAGTAAGCGTCGCCGAGATCCACATGGTCGCCCCATGCCTCTTCGCCCTTGTCGAAGTTGAGAATAAGATACACTGCGCCGGTAAGGTCAACATCAATCGTTGTGCCAGTAGCGTCGTTGACATTGATAGTGCCACTCTTCACAGTCGTAGCCTGCTTGCTGCTGTTGTAAGTAGTGACGGTGTAGTCAACGATGCCGTGCTTAGCCTGAGTAGGCGCTGCTGCATCAATACCGAAAATAGCGTGAAAACTTTTGGCACCATTCACCTTCACCACAAATTTTGAAGGAGCATGTGTGCCTACACCCGTTGTGTAGGTGTTGCCGGCTATAATAAGCGGTGTACCAAACGTAGCCTTGTCGGCATACACCTTATTCTTATTATCGTCGTTGAAATAAGTGACAGTAGTCAGGTCGAGCGAACTCAACAGACAGATGTCGTTACCAGTTGGGGGGGGGTAATTGTCTCTGCTTTAGCATCAACAATGCCCATCACGCTGACAACCACCAAGGCTACCAGCGCGCTTACGTTACGTAAAAGTTGTTTCATTGTTTTTTAATTAAAAAAATTGATTTGTTGTATTATAGATTTTCTGCAAAGTTACCCATTATTGTCTTATTTGCAAAACATTACATCATGTTTTAACATAAAAAAGGTTCGTGGCGGCAACATGGCATGTGTCTATTTGCTTAATAGCAAAATTATTTGTAATTTAGCGACATAAAAACCAGACAATTCGCATGGAACCTAAATATAATATGAACAGATGAAGATACACCAGAAACTACACCAATACGTATTTGTTGCGTCGGTCGTCTCGCTGCAAATACCGGCATCTGCCACTGCTCAGGTGCAGGAGCTGAACGTGCAGCGCGACACAATCCCCACATATCTGAAGGTACAGAACAAAGGTATCGTAAACAATGCGCTCGACGTGTTGAACGGCAATGCAGCCGGTGTTAACGTTACTTCTAACGGCATGGACCGTATGGCACAACTCTCGTCTGTGCGAGTGCGCGGCACCACGTCAATAGTAGGAGGCAACGACCCGCTCGTCATCATCGACGGCGTGACAAGCGACATAGCCACGCTCTCCACCATCTATCCTGCCGATATAGAGAGTTTCGCGGTGCTCAAGAATGCTGCCGAGACCGCACTCTACGGCTCGCGCGGTGCATCGAGCGTTATCGAGGTGAAGACAAAGAGGGGCACAGGCAAAGGGTTCCAAATTTCTTATGAGACAAACATCGGACTGGAAGCCATGTCAAAGAAACTCGACATGCTGTCGGCTGACGAGTATCTCGCTACTGCCAAACGCCTCGGGGTATATGCCAACAACGGCGGATGCAAAAACAACTTCTACGACGTAATCACCCGAACCGGCTTTGTTCAGAACCATTATTTGGCTTTCAGCGGTGGTTCGGAGCAGTCGAACTATCGTGCGTCGTTCGGCTATATCGACCATAACACCATCATAAAGACCAAGGACTACAACAATTTTGTGGCAAAGATTGATGTCACGCAGCATGCTTTCGGCAACCGTCTCGTCGGCGACTTTGGTGTGTTCGGCTCTACGTACAAGAACAACGACATCTTCGACCCGCAGATGCTGTTCTACTCTGCTGCTTGTCAGAACCCTACCTATCCTGCCGGTCGCGATGCCAACGGCAACTGGACAAAGAACGGTTCTGCATATCGTATCAATCCGCCTTCTGCCGTGCTTGCCGAACGTAGCGACCAGAAGGAGATGTACTTCAACACCCACATGCGACTGCTCTACAAGCTTGCGCCCTCGCTCAATCTGTCGGCATTCGGCAGCTACTCGTATACATCCAACGAAAACTCTGAGTTCTGCCCCACATGGGTGTGGGCGCAGGGCAACGTATATCGCGGCGAGTTCAAGAAACAGGAGTATCTCGGCAATGTCTCGCTCGACTATGCCCATACATGGGGCAGCCACTCGTTGGCAGCAGGACTCTCCACCGAATACCATTACCTGGAGCGCACCGCATTCTGGACACGCGCCAAGGGCATAACAACAAACGAGTTCGGCTACGACAACATCGGAGCCACTGCGTCGCGTCCCTATGGCGCTACGGGCAGCATCTACGAAGACCAGTCGCTGGCATCGGTCATGGCAAACGCCTCCTATACATTATATAATAAGTATAAGCTGACGCTCACTATGCGTGGCGACGGTTCGTCTATGGTGGGCGACGACCATACATGGGGCTTCTTCCCGTCAGTCTCGGCTGAATGGGACGTAAAGAAAGAGAACTTCTTAAGCCGTTGCGACGGAATAAGCGCACTGAAACTGCGCACAGGCTACGGACGCTCGGGCAATCTGGGCGGCATATCCGCCTATACAACCATGAACAACGTGCAGCAGACGGGCATCGTACCCGTTAATAACACGCCAACCGTGACGCTCGGCACCATACGTAACAACAACCCCGACTTGAAATGGGAGACAAAGTCGACGTTCAATATTGGTGGCGAGATCGGACTGTGGCACAACCGCCTTATGCTTACCGCCGAATACTACTACTCTAAGACCACCGACATGCTCTATTCCTACGACGTGCCCGTGCCGCCGTTCGCCTACGACAAGTTGCTGGCAAACATCGGTGCTATGTCGAACCAGGGTCTTGAGATCGGTTTCTCTATTGCGCCGGTGCAGACAAAGGATATAGACCTGAACGTGAGCCTGAACCTCTCGTTCCAGAAGAATAAGTTGCTCTCGCTCTCCGGCAACTATAACGGCATGAATATGTCGGCTGCCAACATCACAGCCATTGGTTCCATAGACGGAGCCGGTCAGAACGGCGGCGACAACAACCATGTGCTCTACCAGATAGTAGGACAACCCTTGGGTGTGTTCTATCTGCCCCATTGCACCGGACTCTACAAGGACGAGCAGGGCACGATGAAGTATAGGATAGAAGACCTCGACCGCAACGGCACCATCGACTTTGGCGACGGTGGCGACCGACGCATCTGCGGACAAGCCACGCCAAAGGCAACACTCGGCTCCAACATATCGCTGCGCTACAAGAATTTCTATATGTCGCTGCAGATGAACGGAGCCTTCGGACACAAGATATTCAACGGCACGGCATTGGCTTACAACAACATGTCGTCGTTCCCGATATACAACGTGATGAAAGGTGCGCCCGAACGTAACATCGTCGACCAGAACGTGTCTGACTATTGGCTCGAACGTGGCGACTATCTCAACTTCGAGTATCTCACCGTAGGCTACAACGTGCCGGTGAAGAGTAACATAGTGCGCTCGCTGCGTGTGTCGTGCAGCGTCAACAACCTTGCCACCATCACGTCGTACAGCGGACTGACACCGATGATCAACTCGTATGTTGTCAACTCGTCAATGGGCATCGACGACAAGCGCTGCTATCCTACGTACCGAACCTACTCCATAGGAGTGAGCGTGCAGTTCTAAAACATCCCGAAATGTTTTCACCAACGTAACGATTAACGACTATGAAACATAGATTTTTCGCATTGTCTGTTCTCGCCCTTTCGCTCTCGCTGACGAGTTGTCTCGACGAGACACCAAAAGACCAAGTCCCGGAGCAGAATATTTACGACTCTGCCAACAGCCTGTATGTCAACGCCGTAGCTTCGCTGTACAACTATATCGGTGCACACGAGGAGGGCGAAGGTTTGCAGGGCACATGCCGCGGCATATACGACTACAACACGCTGACCACCGACGAGGCTATCATGCCCATACGCGGCGGCAACTGGTATGACGGTGGACTGTGGCAAAACATGTACAACCATACATGGACTGCCACCGACACCGATCTGTATAACGTTTGGAAATATCTCTATAAGGTTATCGTGCTCTCCACAAAGTCGTTGGAGACGATCGACCAGTACAAGGCGCTGCTTACTGACCGGCAGCGTGACGAGTACAAGGCGGAAGTGAGAGCCGTTAGAGCCATGTTCTACTATTATGCTATGGACATGTTCGGACGCATCCCCATTCTTGAGTCGACAGCGCAAAAGACTGCCGACATACGACAAAGCGAGCGTAGCGAAGTGTTCAGATATGTTGTGAACGAACTGCAGACCGTGGCACCGCTTCTGCCCGAAGAGCACAGCAACCTGCAGGGTAACTGTTACGGTAGGGTGACGCGTCCGGTGGCGTGGTTCCTGCTTGCCAAACTCGCCCTCAACGCCGAAGTGTACACCGACAACAACTGGACCGACGCGTCACGACCAGACGGCAAGATGATATTGTTTGACATCGACGGCGCACAGAAGAACGCATGGCAGACCTGCGTCCACTACTGCGACCTGATTGCAGCTGCCGGATATTCGCTCGAGAGCGACTATGCAAGCAACTTCGCCGTGCACAACGAGAACTCGAAGGAGAACATATTCACCATTCCGTTGGACAAGATGCTCTATCTGAATGAGTTCCACTATCTGTTCCGCTCGCGCCATTACGCACACGGCGGTGCATACAGCGGAGCTTCAGAGAACGGCACATGCGCCACGCTGCACACCATGGCTGTAAACGGATACGGCACAGCCTCGCCCGACACGCGCCTCGAACTTAACTTCTACACGGGTAGGGTGGAGGTGGACGGCAAGTATGTAACCCTCGACGACGGCACGCCGCTCCAGTACATGCCGCTCGCCGTCGAGCAGAACCTTACGGCAAGCAAATACATCGAGACGGCAGGAGCACGCATGAAGAAATATGAGGTAGACCGCACAGCCTACTCCGACGGACGTATGCTCGACAACGACATCGTGCTCTACAGATACGCCGACGTGCTGCTGATGAAGGCAGAGGCAAAGGTGAGAAACGGAGAGTCGGGCGACGAGCAACTCAACGCCGTGCGCTCGCGTGCCGGAATGCCCTCGCTTGCAGCCACACTCGCGAACATCCTCGACGAACGTCTGCTCGAACTCGTGTGGGAAGGCTGGCGCCGACAGGACATGATACGCTTCCGCACCTACTGCGAGCCGTACGACATACACACACCGTCAGATGCCGACAAGAAGCGATACACCATAGTTTTCCCGATACCGGAAAAGGCACGCGAACTGAATCCGAATCTCGTGCAAAACCCTGGATATTAACGAAAGACAAAGCCAGTAATACACACGGATCGTAGTGCAAACAAAAAACAAATAATGAATAATTCGTGAAATGAAAACAAAAAAATACCTCAAAATAGGTATAGTATAATTCTTTTTTTGTAATTTTGTAAGCGTAAAGGGTGTGAGATGTAAAAGCTTATGCCGCTTTCGTAGAAAAGACTTTACACATTAATAATTTAAATTATTATAACCGATTATGATTTATTCAAAAGAAGTAGACAACATGTGCGTTGTCGCAAAGGGTCCTAACCACGGACCGGCTCCAATTCCTGAGGAAGGAAAATGGATTTATGCCAAGGAGATTAAGGATATTTCTGGCTATACTCACGGTGTGGGTTGGTGTGCTCCGCAGCAGGGTGCCTGCAAGCTGTCTCTGAACGTTAAGGACGGCGTTATCCAGGAGGCTCTCGTTGAGACTATCGGTTGCACCGGTATGACTCACTCAGCAGCTATGGCTTCTGAGATTCTCCCGGGCAAGACAATCCTCGAGGCTCTGAACACTGACCTCGTTTGCGATGCTATCAACACAGCTATGCGCGAGCTCTTCCTCCAGATTGTTTACGGACGTACACAGAGCGCATTCTCTGAGGGCGGTCTCGTAATCGGTGCTGGTCTTGAGGACCTCGGCAAGGGTCTGCGCTCACAGACAGGTACTCTCTACGGTACAGTAGCTAAGGGTACACGCTACTTGGAGCTCACAGAGGGCTACATCACACGTCAGTTCCTCGACAAGGACAACCAGGTTTGCGGTTATGAGTATGTTCACCTCGGCAAGATGATGGAAGCTATCAAGAACGGTATGGACGCTAACGAGGC
>ENA-USZK01000024-USZK01000024.1-human-gut-metagenome-genome-assembly--contig:-NODE-24-length-67757-cov-7.000473_pt1 | contig 67757 bp, 92 predicted proteins | sample MGYA00250043_ERZ773534 | MGnify/ENA primary metagenome ERZ773534 (study PRJEB29103, sample SAMN06112056) | human gut metagenome | biome: human gut; feature: ankylosing spondylitis patient; material... | reverse complement strand
TAAAATACTGTTTTTTATTTTGCGATTTTGCCTCAGCTTGTCAAAAAAGTCCGAACGGACTTTTTTGACAAGCTGAAGGAGCGCACCCTGTAAGGGTGCGCTCCTTTATTTTATGCCGTTTTGATGCCCTGATACAGCTTCTGGTAATCCAGAATGTTTACCTCGCCGTCGCCGTTGCAGTCGGCCAGCAGGCGGAAGTCGTCCTTGTCCGCCAGCTTTTCCGTGGTGCGGCCGGTGGACAGATTTTCATACAGCGCCTGCATATCCAGCGTATTCACCGCGCCGTCGCCGTTCAGATCGCCCACGGTGCAGCCGTTGGCGTCAATGAGGAACGGGCTGAAGCTGCGGGTGACGATGCGCACACCGGCTGCGGTGTACTCGCCCAGCAGGGATTCCTTCTCCGTGCAGTTCTCGTTGAGATAGTGGCGGATCAGCGGGCGGACACCCTTGGCCGCCAGCGCCATACCCTCCTCCGCCGTCAGATCGAAGTAGCTGTACGGCAGGTAGATCTCGGCGCCGTCCTCGCCCAGCTGTCCCTCGCCGGTGACGTTGAACAGCAGGAACAGGCGCTTGCCATCCTCCGTCTGGGGATTCCGGTCGCACAGCAGCTTCAGATCGGTGGCCACCAGCGTGGGAACGCTGACCGCCTCTGTGGGAGCGGTGTTCACGGTTTCGGTGTCCACGGTGGTGGAGATGTCGCCGTTGCGCCCGTACAGGCAGGTGTAGCCGATGACGCTCTTGCCCTCATCCAGCCACTGGACGATGAGGGAGTTGTACGACTGGGATTCGGAGTAGTACACGGTCTTGCCGTCCAGTTTAAGTTCCTCGGTATGCATCAGCGGCATCCGAACAGGCCTATCAGGATCAACGGGGTGCAGATCTGTATCCGGGCTGCTGAACTGCTCCGTGAACCGGTTGACGTCGTCTTTGATATCGTGGGTGGCGGGGTTCTCGCTGCCGCCCTCGCCGGTGAATTTGAAGTACACGGCGTTTTCCGGCGCATTGAGTGTGACGCACTGGTGCAGCAGGGACAGGTCAGTGAGCTTGGAGGCATCCACGCTGGTGGTGAAGTAGCCCAATTTCTCGTCATACGTCACAGTGATGCCGTTGTCGCTGAGCGTCTTCTGCTCCGCTGTGCTCAGGAATTCATCGGCGCTGGGGGCACGGGAGGGCGCGTTTTCATCGCCCAGGGAGTAGAATCCGGGCAGATAGTTCATGGGCTCCACCCGCACATACTCCACCAGATCGGGGGCGTTGTCCTTCTGCCAGATCAGCGTGATGACCTGATCGTCCCAGAACAGCGGCACGGGGAATTGCCTGCCGCTGCCGCCGGTGCAGTTGTTGCGCCACTCTCTGAGGGTATAGCCCTCCGGTGCGTCCACGGTCAGCTCACCGAGCAAGCCGTACTGACCGCTGCCGGCGTTGTTGAGGGTCTTGCCCTCCACCGTGCGCAGGAATACGGAGCCGTCCGTCGGCACCGTGGCCGTCCAGTCGCTGTGGATGTCGGTGGGATGGAGACGGGCTGCGGGCACCGCGGTGCCGTTGTCGGCGGGCAGGGAGAAGGAGATGTCCTCGCGGGGCAGGATCTCCAGCTGGAAGGCGTATTTGGCCTCGGCATCCGCCACCTTGCCCTCACTATTGCTTATGGCGAGGATGATGCGCCAGTCCTCACCCTGACTGTTCAGCGTCAGGACGCTGTTGTGGGCGTTCTGGCGGTTCACGGTGGCCAGATGTAGGCTGTTGTTGTGGTGATAGCCCCGATACAGCGTATTGTCCGCCAGAGACTGCCCACCGTAATCGCCGTACCAGTCGAAGCCGTAGGTCATGGGGTGCTGGTTATCGGAGTTGCCGAAGTAGTAGCGGAAGAACACGCCGTCGTCCAGCCCGCCCGTCTCGATGTTGCGGACGGCGTCCTCCCAGCGCTCCCGGCTGCCCATGTTCACCTCGATGGCAACGCGCCCCTTGCTCTCGTCCACGGTGAAGCGGTAGTCCCAGTCGTCGCCGCAGCCCTCCGTCCACTCCTTCAGCTGCTCGGGGAAGATGAAGTGGATGTCCTTGCCGATGACGGGGAACTTGAAGCCGCTGTCGTACAGGGACTGCAGCTCCGGCACCTCGCTGTTGGGAGTCGTGGCGTCGGGACTGGGCGTCCACGGCGGCGTGGGCACGCCCCACCACGGCCAGCTCTGCTGCATCTGATAGCCCTTCGGATGGATGACGAACATGCCGTCATGGTCGGCGGTGAAGCTGCATTGCCGCCAGCTGTGGCCGTCGTCATTGTGACCGTCGACACAGGAAAGGGGGTTGGCCTGCTTGACCAGCTCGCTGGAGGCGTCCTCCGGATCGGCGGGGCAGTACAGCTCGTAGGCTGTAACGTCGTTGCAGTCGAAGAATACGGAGAAAGCATACGTTTCGCCGTCGGGCAGCCGGTAGCGGGTGCCGCCCAGATAAACGGTGATCATAAAGGCGAAGGCCTGGCCGTTTTCACCGTCCCGGTTGCCGTACTCGTAGCGGAACCACAGGAGGGCTTCGTTGTCCTCCGCGCCCCTGTTGGCATTCAGGACGTTCAGCTTTTGCAGCATATCCGACAGGGTAGCCGGGGACAGGGTCAGTTCTCTTTCGTTGTAGATGACGAGGGGCTTGTTGGCGTTAACGATCTGGGTCAGCACCTCCGGCGTGATGCCCACATTATAAATGCTGCCGACCTTGTCATAGCGCCAGTCCACGCCCAGCTCCAGTCTGTCGCGGCCGTCCATATTGCGCAGGCTCTTGATGACCATGTACTGCAGGGGGTCGCCGTTCCAAGCGCTGCCCTCGCCCCAGCGGTCGTAGTCGCCGATGTTGTCGCCGTAGCCGTCCGCGTCATCGCCGCTCTGCTCGTCCCCCACGGACACGGTGAAGGGGGAGAAGCTGTCCGTCTCGAACACGATGCCCTGGGGCTCGTAGCGCCCGATGATCTCGTTGCGGAAGTTGTAGTTGGCGTCAAAGTGCCTGACGAGGATGGTAGGCAGCTCGTCGGCACTCTTGCCCTGCACGTCGTCCACATAGGTCATGCCGAAGCAGTGGTAGGGGATGTACACGGTCTTGGTGCCGCCCTGATCGTTCAGAAGGTGCAGGTCGAAGAACTGCGTCATGCCGCTGCCGGTCTGGGGATAGCGGTCGCAGACCAGCTCCATGCCCTCTGCACCCACCAGAGCGGGGGCGTTGACCTCGCCGCGGGTATTGAGGTCATCCAGCTTATCCGCCGTTTCAACACTGGTCAGCCGGGTGCGGTTCATAAAGTCGTCGTTCTGACCGTACACATAGCTCATGCCGATCAGGTTCTTGTCCGCGTCCCACCAGGCGACGGTCAGGCCGCGGTGGTTGCTGGAACCGGACAGACAGACGTCAATGCCGGGAAGGTGAACCATCTGCGTCCGCACCAGCTCCAGCGACCGCTCGTTGACGCGGTTGCTGTCAGTCACGGAGTACTTTTCAAAGCTCTCCAGAGAAGCCAGAATATCGGAAGCCTCGCTCTTTCCCATGATACGGGGGTCGCGGTTGCCGTCGTCATGAATGGCGGAGAAATACACCGCGCCCTCCGGCGGGGTGGGGGTGATGCGGGTGTCCAGCAGTGTGGACGCGTCGGGCAGCTCCCGGCCGCTGTGGGACACATGGAAGCAGCCCGTCGTCTCGTCATAGGTGACGCCGATGCCGCTGCTGCTGAGCTGCGCCGTGTCCAGACCCAGAGAGGTCACAGGCGCGGCCGTGACACCGCCCTTGGAGATATAGCGGTAATACGGCATTTTGTCGTACTGATATACCGCCAGATTCTGGAGAATGCTTGTGTTGTCCGTATCGTTATACCATGTGACCTCGTACAGTTTATCAACGCCCCCGCCGTTGGTGTTCGGCCGTGTCCACACCCCGATGCTGGAATATGTCTCCTCGCCGTTGCCGCTGTTCAGGCGGACATAGCTCTTAAAGTGATACCCGTCGGGCGCCATATCGTCCCAGCGGATGCGGCCAAGCTCGATGGGGTCGCCGGAGGTGGGAATGCCGTTATCGGGGAACAGCTCGAGCTTGCCGTCGCTGAAGCTGGCCTCCCAGCCGGTAACGCCGCTCATAAAGGTGAAGCCGTTTTTCAGCTTGTCGGCGGGGATGGGCTTGGCTACGTCGTAGAAGGTGTTTACCACGAACTCCTGCTGCACCTCAACGCTCAGGATGACCAGCTCCTTGCGGAGAACGGTGCCGCTGTCGTCGCCCCAGACGACGGCGATAAAATGCTTGTTGAAGGCATCCGTGGGCGCGATGGTCGCCTGACCATCGATCCGGTTCACCGTGCCCACCGGCACACTGCCGCCCATCCAGCGGACGCCGTTATCCATGTTGAAATAGGACGCGTCTACATGATTGCTCTCGTTGATGACAGACGCGGGGCTGCCGTTGAAGCTGAAATCCTTCGCGCGGGTGTATTCGCCCTTGGCGGTCATTCTGATCTGCAGATTCAGCGAATTGCTGTCCGCTGACATGTTGTGGAACGCATCTGCCCAGTGGTTGCCCTTGTCGAACTGGGGCAGCAGCACCACGTGCAGCTCACCGGTGGCATTGTTATATGTGTAGGTGTAGTCCTCACCCTCCACCAGACCGGCGGGGAACACAAAATTCGGGTTCTCAGGAGCCTGAAAACCGCTGTCCCACAGCGCCTGACAGGAGTTGGTGAAGCTGTTGCCGCCATCATTGCTGCCGCCCTGATCGTCGGCGGCCTTCAGCGTGCGGTGCAGCAGCTGGGTGAAGTTATAGAGATCTCCTGTGCTCACCAGCTCACAGTGCATGACCTTTTGCAGCGCTGCGCGGACGGCGGGGGTGGTGCCGTACCACGCATTCAGCAGCTCGTCGGCGCTGCCATCAGGAAATACCAGCGTGGCGGTGCCGCCGTCCATGCCGATCCTGTGGCTGTCCATAAACTCCTGCGCCGCCGCTGCGTCCTCATCGGTGTAGGCGACACTCTCATAGGACATCATGTCGATGAGCCACATCAGATCAGGCGGAACCTTTTTATCGCCCTTGTAGTCCTCCCATGCTGATCGCATGGCGCAGGCCGCCGCGTATGCCAGCGTGCCCTCCGTCAGATGCTCGAAGGGCGTGGCCTCCGCGCCGCAGTCCGTCCAGCCGTCCGCGCTGTCGGCGGACGTGCCCTCCGGCGCGGCGTACAGGTGCCATTCGCCCCGGCTCCCGTCCGGGCCGTTCCATCCGAAGCGCCAGACGTAGCTCCCGTCGTTCCACGTGAACGGATGGGAACTGTTAAAGAAGCTCTCGGAGACTTCCTCCGCCGGGGCGGCGGCGCTCTCGCCCTCTGCCCACACCGCCGTGGGCAGCAGGCTCAGCGCCATGACCAGCGCCAGCAGAAGACTGATCACTTTCTTCATGCTTACTCCCTCTCTTTCCGTGTGCTGAAATGCACATATATATTGGTACATCGTCATCATAAACCAGACGAAATGCAAAAACAATTAGCTGGCTGCATAGTGTTTTGGCTTTTTTTGTATGAATCAGCAAAAGACAGGGGGAAAAGTCGGGGGAAATGACAGGGAATTTCTGCTTGCTATTGGCATGCTGGCGGGCTATAATGAACATAAGACTGGGTACAGTGGGCTTTGCTGCGCCCGCAGGGAGGGAGAAAGATGCAAAAAGATATGATGTTACGATGTGTGGAGAGATGAGAAAGGAGGATGTGTGTGCGCAAGCTGATTTGCGCCGTTCTGAGCGTGCTACTGCTGCTGGGTGCTGTGGCCACGGCGTGGGCGGAGGATACGGCCACGCTGACAATCACACCGGATAAGACCGAGGTGACGGCAGACGGAAACGATATACAGGTGGTCTTCACCGTGACAGTTGCGCCGCCGCAGGGAAAGGAACTGGGCGTGTTCAGCTTCCGGCTGAAGCCGTCCGGGACGATGACGCTGCCCAGGAGCTTCAAGGTGGACGGGGAACGGGTCATCACCTATGAGTCTTTGGACTTGGAATACGATATCAACACCGACAAGGGCGTGTTCCGTACCTATGAGTACACGCCGGGCAGCTGCTTTTTCGCCGCCGTTGGCTCCTCGGAGGGCAGGCGCATGACGGAGAGCGCGGCGATCCTGACCATCACGGCCACGATCCCGGCGGGAAGCACCGGCACATTCACGATGGATGCGGAGTTTGTGGCCGCACCCGACGGCTCCGGAACGACCTACACGCCCCGGGTGGACAGCACGCCGGTGACGGTGAAGGGAACCGGCGGTTCGGGCGGTTCGGGTGGTTCGGGAGGCTCCAACAGTGCGGAGAAGCCGGAAACCGGCGAGCCTACATCCGGCGAAACGCCGGATGTGACCGACAAGCCGGACGTGCCGCAGGGGAATTTGCCTGCGGCGGCAGACGACCCGCAGGTGGTCATCAGCCCCGCGCCCGGCGCGGCTGACGCAGCTGTGTTGGACACGGCGCGGACGGGCGGCACCGGCACGAGCCTCGCGGCCGTCGGGCTGGGTGCGCTGGCGGCAGCGGGCGCTGTGTGCCAGATGGCCATACCCGGCGGACTTGCCAAATTGTGTTCAAAAAAACAGTATAGAAAAACGGAGAGGACAAAGGAGGAATCAACTTGAGGAAAAGATGGCTATCCCTGCTGCTGGCACTGGTGATGCTCGCAAGCGTGACGGTCACCACCGCCTCGGCTGATACGGTGAACCTGTCAGATAAAACCGTAACGCTGTCGGTGACCCCGTCGCAAAGCGCGGTCTGCGTAGGCAGCACCGGGGATGTGTATGTGACCTACACCATCTCCATTGAGGCCGATGCGCCCATCCCGGCCTTCCAGTTCCGCTTACCCACTTCGGATGCTAAGCTGGCGAAGAAAGTGCAAGCGAAAGATCCCAACTGGTATTACTGGTTTAACACCGCCGAATTGAAGCAGAGCGACGGGAAAGAAAACGGCAACCACGGCCCCTACAAGGTGGCCGACTACACGCCGGACACCGGCTATGTGGGCGTCGGCGGCAGCGATGACGGAAAGGGGCTTACCAGCGTCACCGTTATGACCACGGTAGCTAAGTTTGAAAAGAACTCTGTCACCAACTCTACGACCTACGACTTGCACTCCGCAATTACGGACTTTGTCGCCGGCGGTGCCAAGGATGATGGAGGCGTGAATACTGCCAATGCCTTCGGTAACTGCGTGGTGAACGGTGCCACTGTCACCGTGAATCCCGGTGCCACCGTCAGCGGTACGGTGAAGGACAGCAGCGGCAAGGCCGTTTCCGGCGCCGCCGTGGAGCTGTATAAGGACGGCACCAAGGTCGCCGATGCAACCGCCGGCACCGATGGCAAATACACCATTTCCAATGTCTCCACCGGCACCTACACCCTCAAGGCCAAGAGCAGCGACGGCTCCCTCAACGGCAGCGCCGAGATTACCGTAAAAGCTGACAGCATCCTCAATGCGGATGTCACCGTTGCCAAGGGTTTCACCGTGAGCGGGACGGCGGTGAGCTGGAACGACAAGGATAACGCGCTGTACTCTCTCTATCCGTCCTCGATGACCGATGCGGCCATCAAGGTCGAATGGAAGGATGGTAGCTATACCGGCGCAGCCTGCACCAGTAAGGGTACGCCCACGGCCAGCGGCAAGCAGTTCGCGCAGACCTTTAGCTTCGATACCGTCGCAGCGGGCGAATACAAGCTGGTGATTGTAAAACCCGGACACGGTCTGTGGATCGAAGAACTTACCGTCAACACAGATAATATCACCGATAAGAGCGTTCAGCTTTACAAGATGGGCGATGTGAACAAGGACGGTAAGGTAAACAGCACAGATGCTCTGTGGGTGCGGCAGAGCAGCGCGGGCGGTCGCGTGTTGGACGCCTACCAGAAGATCCTTGCGGATCTGAACCGCGATGGCAAAGTAAACAGCACAGACGCTCTGTGGATCAGGCAGATCAGCGCCGGGTCCCGCACTCTAACATATTAAGGAGGAATTAACCGCATGAGAAAACGCATTTTATCCCTGCTCTGTGTCCTCTGCCTTTTGCTGACGATGCTGCCTACCAGCGCATTCGCAGCAGTGTATGATGCGCCGACACTGAGCATTGAGGCAACATACAACAATACGGATGGAACTGTAGAAGCAAAAGTTATTGTGGGTGCATGCACGGATTTAGCCGGTATTGACTTTCATTTGAAATTCAATAAGGAAAAACTCACAGTTAAAGAGAAAACTGCGAATCCCAAGTTTGGAACAGGAACAAACATGGTAGTCGCTGTTAATGATGATTATGTTGGATTGTCTGCAAGTCCTGACAATGTAACAACAACAAGTAACGAGACCATCCTGACGGTGGTTTTTAATGTGATTGCAGGGAAAAGCGGCAATGTTGAATTCTCTTTTGATGAAACAGTAACTAATTTCACTGATTCAACTGGAGATAATACCGCTGATGCTCCCGGCGCCGGAAGCGTCACCTCTGCTAATGTCACCATCCCCAAGGCCCCCATCACCAGCGTTTCCGCCAAGGTGACTGCCCCGGTCAAAGGTGTGGCGCTGGACACCACAGTTGATCTGGGTGGCACAACGGCCTACACCGGCACAGTGGATTGGTACAAGGGCAACACCGCCACCGGCACGGCCGTGACCGGCTCTGCGGCAGCCAATCAGGTCTACACTGCCAAGATCACCCTGACGGCGAAAACCGGCGAGAGTTTTGCCAACTCCCTGAACAACACAACCACGACTGAGGGCTACAAAGTTGTCAGAACCGATGCGACGCATCTCACGCTGACCAAGACCTTCCCCGCCACGGCCGAGAAGACCCTGACCGGCATTACCATTAAGACCTGCCCGCATACGACTTATACCGCGGGTGAGCAGTTCAACAAGGTGGGAATGGTGATCACCGCTCAGTACGATGATGGTAGCACTAAAGATGTGCAGCCTACCCACTTCCAGTTTACCCCGGTTGATCCCCTGACTGTAAATAACAAAGAGGTCACAATCAGCTATACCGAGGGTAATGTCATCAAAACCGCTAAGCAGAGTATTACTGTAAACCCCAAGGCTCTGACTGCCAATATGGTACAGAGTATCGCTTCCCAGCCCTACACCGGCAGCGCCATCGAGCCGACTGTTACCGTGAAGGACGGAAGAAAGACCCTGACCGCTGGAACCGATTACACGGTGACCTATAAAGACAATACCAATGTGGGTACAGCCACCGCGACCGTGACCGGTACGGGCAACTACACGGGGTCTGTTGAGACAAAGTTCAACATCACCGCTAAAGCTCTGACCGCCAGCATGGTACAGGATATCGCTGCCCAGACTTATACCGGCAGCCCCATTGTTCCGAAACTGACAGTGAAAGATGGCGAGACTGCGCTGTCCAAAGACACGGACTATACAGTGAAGTACCAGAATAACCTTAATGCTGGCACAGCCACCGTGACCTTGACCGGTAAGGGCAATTACTCCGACTCCGTGAGCAAGACCTTTACCATTAAGCAGAAAGGTGTGACTGCCCAACGCGATGCGACCGACATTCAGGTCGTGGTGGACAAGGGCACCTTTGATGCACCGACTTTCGGTGATGTGACGGGAACGCTGACTTACAGCTATGATGGCGCGACCAGTTATGACGCTATCGTGGAAAAGCTGAAGACGCTGCAGCTGGGTGCCACGGGTGACATCGAATACACCTATACCGCAAACGGCAACTACATCGGTACCATCACCGGTACGCTGCATTTTACGGTTGTAAATTTGCCTGCCGCAACGATCACAACTGCACCCGCCGCCAAGACCGGCCTGACCTTCAATGGGACGGAGCAGGTGCTGGTCAATGCCGGCAGCGGCATCACCACCGGCTGCACGCTGCAGTATAGGCTGGATGGCGGTTCTTACAATGCGGAACTGCCCAAGGCCACCAACGCCGGCAACTACACCGTATACTACAAGGTCAAGGGCAACAACACCACCCACAGCGACTCCTCCGAACAGAGCTTTGCTGTGACCATTGCACCCAAGACGGTTACCGCCGCTGTGAGCGTTGAACCGACTTCCTACACTTATACGGGCGAGGCTATTGTGCCGACGACTGTGACAGTGAAGGATGGTACGACTGTCATTCCTGCCAGTGAGTACACTGTGACGTATGGCAACAATACTAATGCAGGTAAGGCAACTGTGACGGTGAAGGATCAGGATGGCGGCAACTACGTTGTCAGCGGCACCGCCACCTTTACCATCACCAAGGCGGAGCTTTCCGGTGTGACCGTGTCTCTGAAAGGCTGGACGTACGGCGATACAGCCAAGACACCCACTGTCTCCGGCAATCTGGGCGGCGGCAATGTCACATACCAGTACAAAGCCGATAACGCCAGCATCTACACCAGCACGGTTCCCACCAATGCGGGTACCTACACAGTGAAGGCGACCGTGGCGGAGAGCGCGAACTACAAGGCGGCAACAGCAACCGGATCCTTCACTATTGCACCCAAGACCGTCACCAATGCAGCAGTCACGCTTTCCCAGACCAGCTATGCCTATACTGGCAGAGCGTTCCAGCCCTCTGTGACAGTGAAGGACGGTACGACTGTCATTCCTGCCAGTGAGTATACCGTGGCGTACACCGACAACACCAATGTGGGCACGGCCACCGTGACCGTGAGTGACAGAGCCGGTGGTAACTACGTTGTCAGCGGCACCGCGACCTTCACCATCACCAAGGCGGCACTTTCTGGTGTGTCCGTGTCTTTGGGCGGCTGGACGTACGGCGATACAGCCAAGACACCCACTGTCTCCGGCAATCTGGGCAATGCCAATGTGACCTATCAGTATAAGGCTGCCGATGCAGCTGATGAGACCTATACTAACGTCGTTCCCACCAATGCGGGCACCTACACAGTGAAGGCGACCGTGGCGGAGAGTGCGAACTATGCTGCTGCAACGGCAACTCGCAACTTCACCATCGTGCCCAAGGCCATCAGCAAGGCGACCGTGGAGAATATCGGCGAGCAAGAATTTACTGGTCGCACCATCACGCCGACCGTCACCGTAAAGGACGGTACAGTTGTGCTGACGGATGCGGATTATAGCGTGGCATACGCCAACAACATTGATGCCGGTACCGCAAACGTGACCATCACCGGCAAGGGCAACTATACCGGCAGCACGAGTGTGAAATTCACTATCGCCCAGGCTGCTGCGCCTGTAGTGGTGGATGACAGCGGCGCGACAGTGACTGCTCCTGATACAACGAAGGAAAATGTGGCAGGAAAGTTGAACGAAACCGGCAAGACCAAGTACAACAAGGACAGCAAGGGCGAAGTAACCACTGATGAGGAGATTATTCTCGGTAATGTGAAAAAGGCTATGGGTGTCACTGGTAGCAATAGCACGATGATCACGGCTCAAGTGACCACCAGCGGCAGTGCGACCAAGGCGATGACAGTGTTGCCCTATGCTCAGGGTGCTGACAGCCGCAAGAATTTTACAGTAAAGAAGCTGAATGCCGACGGTACGATCGAAACGATCGACAGTAGAAACGTTGTAAAGATGGCAGCCGGCCTGAAGCTGGAACTGGAGGATGGTGCCATATATGCCATCAGCTGGACAACGCCCAGCAGCTCCGGCTCCGGCAGCTCCTACACCTCCGGGATGTCCTTCACCACCGACCTGCCCGCCGACAGCATCAACAGGGTGACTGTTAATGGCAAGAAGCTGGACAGCAAGTACTACACCGTCAGCAGCAATGGCAGCGGCAGCATCGTGACGCTGACCGATGCCTACCTTGCCACCCTGAAGGCCGGCAAGTACACGGTGAAGATCGAGAACAAGACCCATGTGAGCACGGGTACATTCACCATCAAGGCGGATGGCACCCTGTCCTCCCCCAGGACGGCGGACGCCGGCGTGTGCCTCTATGCGGCCATGGCGCTTATGAGCGGCACCGGCGCGGCCTATGTCACCCTCCGCCGCAAGAAGGAGAACTAAGGGAATTCCATTACCCCGTGACCCGCAGAACGCAATAACAGGGCAGGGCGGGTGAGCAAGCTCTTGCTCACCCGCCCTTGTGAAACATTGACCGGACAGAATGGAGGAACACCGATGAAAAAAAGATTAGGCACGCTTTTACTGGCCCTGCTCATGCTGCTGTCCATTGTGCCCGGCCAGTGCTTCGCCGAGGAGGCGGGGGCAGCCGCTGCGCCCGCCGCCCTTGCCCCGGAGATCTTGTTTGTGGAGTGTGACGGCAACGCGCCACCGATGCTTTTGGCCGGCCCCAGTGATGCGGATGTAACGCAATTGGCGAACCAACTCAAAACCTATGGTATCCAGCAGACCGCCACCTATACACCTGCGGAGGGAACGACCCTGACGGAGGCGGAGATCGCTGCACTTGGTCAGGATGTGGGCAGATTTATCGTTCAGAGCGGTACTGCCGCCTATACCTGGCGCTATACGGGATATACCGGCCCCGATGAGGCGGGGGTCTACACACTCTCCTTTACCCTTGTGACCATCAGTGACTGGGGTGCGCTGAAGGAACGGCTGGCCGCAAAGGTGGCGGCCGGGGCTGTAACGATCACCGAAACCATCACCGCAGACAGCGAACTGCCGGAGAAGTTTTTGGCATCCTGGCCTGCTTCTGCGGGCCAGAACGCTACGGAAGGGAACGAGGGGCAGACCCTGACCTATCAGGGGAGCACTGCTGCAAAACAGTCGGATGGCAGATATGTATATACCCTCAGTTATAACCTTGATACTCTTCATAAGAGCATCGCTAGCGCCGGAGCCGCCCTGCGGCAGTATATGAAGCAACGGAATGAGGCGGTGACGATCCAGCTTAAGTGCGCCGCGTCTACCGATGATGCGCAAAAATTCATGGGTGATATTATGACGGAGGCCACAAAGCACACCGGAGAATCCACCGAGGGCGATTATCTGCGGTGGCAATACGGAGGATATGAAGGGACTATCTCTATGATGCAGAGCGGTGAAACCACGACCTTTACCTTCAGCTATAATATCTCCTATTACACTACCTCCGAACAAGAGACCGAGATGGACACCTTCGCAAGAAATTTTGTCGGGAGCGATGCAATCAAAAAGGCCGCCACCCCCTATGACAAGGTCAAGGCCATCTATGATTGGCTCTGTACCAATGTGGTATACGATCATAAGAATCTGAATGATCATGCGTATATGTTAAAGCACACCGCCTACGCGGCGGCGATAAATCATACGGCGGTCTGCCAGGGCTATGCGGTGCTCTTCTACCGCCTGGCCCTGGAGTGCGGCATCGATGCCCGGGTGATCGCGGGCAAGGGCAAAGGCGCTAATGGTTGGGAAGACCATGCCTGGAACATCGTAAAGCTGGGCGGGAACTACTACCTGCTGGACGCTACCTGGGACGCCGGCAAAACACCAATGTATTATCAATACTTCCTGAAGGGTAGAGATGCCGGGCTTTTCCCCAATCACAATCCGTACTATAATGAGATGGTAGGCACCCAATATTTCGGAGATGAATATGACTACACAGCTCTCGGCGTTTCTTCCTCCAACTACGATCCCAAGACCGCTGTCTCCGAGCAGTACGACCTCAACGGCGGCGGCTTTGACATCAGTGACCTGCAATACCTCTTTGAGTACCTCTCTACCGGTAAGGTTTCAAGCGGTACGATCGACACGACCAAGGCCGATGTCAACAAGGACGGACAGGTCAACATCCTGGACTATCAGGCCCTCTATGAGGCCTACAAGGTGTGGGTCAGCAAGGCCGCCTGAAGCATCCATGCGCAAAGACGGGTTCGGGGCGATTCGCTATCCCGTGACGAGGAGAGAGTGGACTTAACTGATTCCTCGGAGGGGGGGGTCACTTGTTGGTCTGGTTCGCATGGTATTTGACCCGGAGGTCGGAGCCTCCACTTATGCGGCGGATGCATACAGGATGCCGAGAAAATAAGTGAGCCTAGGATGGCAGGTCATTTGACCTGCCATCGCTGGGGTTTATACACGGTCAGGTTTGACGGTTTCGAAGCAATGTGTCTCGCCGTTACTAACGCATTACTAACAAAGCGGATTTCGAAAGAAAACAAAAATCCCGTGTGACGCCGTCACACGGGATTTTTCTTTCACACCAGCTCCCGCGGCAGCCACCGTTTGCGCCACAGGAAGAATAAAAACAGTGAACCGCGGAAGCACAGCTCGATGCACATGGCGATCCACGCTCCCCGCAGCCCCCAGTGGGGCACCAACAGCAGCGTCAGCGTGATACGCACGCCCCACATACTGACAAAGTTCAGCACGGAGCTGAGCAGTGAGCTGCCCGCCCCCTGAAAAACACCGGCCGTCACAATAGACGCGCCAAACAGCGGCTCGGAAAACACAACGATCCGCAGCACCTGCGTGCCCAGCAGCACCACCTGCCGGTCGGGACTCAGCATCCCGATGATCCACGGGGCCAACGCGTACATCAGCGCGGAGGCCACCAGCATCACGCCCATGCCCAGCAGCACCGTCACCCAGCCCAGCCGCGTCACCAGATCCTTCCGCTTGGCACCGACGCTCTGTCCGATCAGCGTAACGGCGGCACTCTGCACGCCGTATCCGGGCATATAGCACAACGCCTCCGCCGTCACCGCAAAGGAGTTGGCGGCGATGGCGACGGTGCCCAGCGGCGCGATGATCCGCGTCGTCACCACCTGCGCACTGGACATGACCGCCTGCTCAATGGCGACCGGTGCGCCCAGCCGGACGGCACGCCGCAGCTGCACCGGCACGAACCGCAGCCTCTCCCCCTTCCGCAGCCCCAGCATGGGGGAGCGCAGCAGGCAGATGCACAAAATGATCGCCACCACCGTCTCCGACAACGCCGTGCCCAACGCCGCGCCGGTCACGCCCAGATCCGCCCCCGGCAGCGTAAACGCGCCCAGCTGCCGCGTGGGAAAGATCAGTAGGGAGTTGAACACCACGTCCAGCCCGCACATGAGCACCAGCAGTATGCTGGGCGTCCGCATATTTCCGCCCGCCTGCAGCAGGCCCACCGCCAGCCGGTTCAGCTGCACAAAGGGCAGCGACAGTGCGAAAATCAGGAAATACGAGGACGCGCCCGGACAGATAGCGCTGTCCGCGTGGAGCCAATGGGGAAGCCCCCCGGCGATGGCACCGCCCACGGCGGCAATAAGCAGCCCGAAGGCGAACCCGGCGCACAGCCCCTGCTTCACCAGATTCCGCGCGTCCTTTTCCTCGCCTGCGCCGATGCGCTGCGCCACCATGACGGAAAATCCCACCACCAACGCTCTGCACAGTCCGCCGAACAGCCACGTGCTGGAGGCCACCAGTCCAATGGCAGCGGAGGCGTCCCGCCCCAGCTGTCCCACCATGGCGGCGTCGATGTACTGCATGACGATCGACGAAATTTGCGCCAAGATCGCGGGGAAGCTCAGCTGTAATGTCAGCGCGGTCTGCTGCCGCAGAGCCAGCGGACGCCCCTCGCGCAATTCAAGAAGAAGATCCTGCTTCGCCATGTGCTTTCTCCCTTTACCATGTGTTTGCTCCCCTATTATATAGACCCCGCCCCACAGGGTCAAGCGGGATGTTTCCCGGTCTATCCAAAGTTTTGTGTGGGATTTTTATTTTCAAGCCCAATTTCGACCGGTCCCGTCAAGATTTATGCGCAAAACTGTTTGCAGGCTCCGGCTGAATGAAATCAGCCGGCAATGGAGGCGTCGTCCATGACCGCCTCCAAGTGCTTCATGTTCATGTACTTCTTGCAGCCCCACTGGGTACCTGCCACGTGGCGCAGTCGGGCGCAGACCAGCATCAGGGCGGAGTTCCCATCAGGGAACGTCCCTACCACACGGGTTCTGCGGCGGATCTTCCGGTTCAGCCGCTCGATCACGTTGTTGATACGGATGCGGGTCCAATGCTCGCTGGGAAAATTGCAGTAGGTCAGCGTCTCATCGATGCCGTCCTCGACCTTCTTAGCCGCCTCCTTCAGCTTCATGGCGCGCAGCTCGGCAACCACAGCTTTTGCCTTCTCGCGGGACGCCTTCTTGCTCTCCTGGGCGTGGATCGCCTTGAGCATTTTCGCTACAATTTTGACCTTGGATTTAGGTACAACAGAGAAAACGTTGCGGTAGAAATGCACCGTGCGGCGCTGGTATCCATAATGCGCTGGCGGCTCTCCTTCGGCGCCCAGGAGATGTGCGGCGTGATGATGCAGTTCTTCGCTTTCAGCAGCGGATTATCCGCGCGGATCGGCTCGGTGTAGACCACGTCCAGTCCCGCCGTAGCCATCTTTCCGCAATTGAGCGCGTCGACAACGTCCTGCTTGTCAATGAGTTGACCGCGGGCGTTATTGATGAGGATGACGCCGTCCTTCATCTTGGCGATGCTGTCCTTGTTGATCATGCCGGTGTTTTCCGGCGTAAGGTTGCAGTGCAGCGTGATGACGTCCGCGCGGGGGTAAAGCTCGTTCAGAGTAACATATTCCACGATCGCGCGACCGGGGTCATTCAGATAGAGATTGTAAGGCAGCACGTTCATGCTGAGCGTCTTGGCGATACGCGCCTCGGCTTGACCGATGCGTCCGAAGCCGATGATGCCGATGGCCTTGCCTTTCAGCTCGATGAGCGGATAGTCCCAATAGCACCAGTCGGCGTTATTCGCCCAGTTACCTGCGTGTACACTATAGACAGTAGCTGCAATTCCTCCAAAAGCTGGGTTTCAAAGCCGGCGCGGTGCAGGCAAGCGCAGACCTCCTCAAGGTAGCGGATATGCTGCTCCGTGTTGCGTTCATTCATATAATGTTAAAAGGGTTTTGTGGTCACGAGTCAGCATATTCTCCTTCCTTCGTATTGCGGCCTCTCCCAGTTATTATCTTTGTTCCAAGTATAGCAAAGTACAGCGAATAAGTTCCTATCCATCGAGAAGTATATAAGCAGAACTCCGCTTTTCGACAAAAAAGTTCGAAAAGCGGAGCCCGTTCATGTGCTTACTCCACCGTCATCAGGATCTGCCGCAGCATTTCATACAGCGGTTTCACGGAGTCGATCTCCATCCGCTCCCGCGGGGTATGGACATCGTAATTCATGACGCCCAGATTCACCATATCCAGCCTGCGCCCGATCTCACGGGCCTTGGTGTCGAAAACGCCGCCCTCCACACCGGCATGGATCTGCGCAATCTCCGGCTCGCGTCCGGTGACCTCCCGGAAGATGGGAATAACCTGCGGCAGCAACTGAGACGCCGCGTTGTACTCCCAAGCGCCTGCGCGGCTCTCCAGCTCAGCCTTCCAGCCGCATAGGGCAGCCAGTTCCGACTGATGGGCAATAATCTGATCGTGCAGATATTCGGAATTGCTGCGGGCAGAAAGGGTAAATTTTGCCTCGGTCTGTTCCAGACGCAGTATCGCCGGATTGGCAGAGCACTCCGCGCGGGAGTAGGTATCGTCCGCCATGCGCCATGCGCCCACATAGCACAGCCGGACAAAGCGCAGCAGCTTCTCCGCACACGCCGGTGTCAGCACCGTCATGCCGTCCTCGGCGGAGCGCTGGCTTACTGCGATAGTAAGCTGCGGCTCGGTGTGACGGTATACCTCTTTCAAAACGGCAATACGCGTATCCAGCGCTGTCCGGACGGTATCCGCGTGCTCCGGCGGGCACACCACGACCGCTTCCGCGTGCGCCGGGATGATATTGATCAGCGTGCCTGCCGAGATGTCAGCAAGGCTTGCCAGTCCGGCAGGCAATCCCGCCAGAATTTCCTCCATGACTTTGACGGCGTTGCCGCGATCCATGTGGATGGTATTCCCGCTGTGTCCGCCCTGCATACCGCTGATGGTCACGTCAAATGCCGTCCAGCCCACAGGCACCGGCGTCCGCTCCAGCGTCAGCGTACACTGTAGCACACTGACACCCGCGGCGGAGACCAGGATCTTCTTGTTGTTAGAGTAATCCAGCCCGATGTAATAGTCGCCGTCCAGCCAATGGGCATCCATCGCCTCTGCACCCACGAACAAGATCTCCTCACCGGTGGTGAAAATCGCCTGCACCGGCGGATGTGGAAGCGTTCTGTCGTCCAGCAGCGCCAAGATCATGGCCACACCGGCGCCGTCATCCGCACCCAGCGTGGTGCCGTGAGCTTTTACGAAGCCGTCCTCCACATAGATGTCGATGGGCTGCGTCTTGAAGTCAAACGCCACATCCGAATCCTTGGCGCACACCATATCCAGATGCGCCTGTAGTACGATGCTCTTGCGATTTTCATAGCCAGACGTTGCCGGGGCGTACAGCTTTACGTTGTTGGCTTCGTCACGCTCCCAACGGTAGCCATGCTGCTCCGCGTAGGCAATGATGTAATCGCTGACCGCTTTTTCATTGCCGCTGCCCCGCGGAATGCGGGTCAACTGCTCAAAATAGGAAAATACGCTTTGCGGCTCCAGTCCACACAATACATTCGTGCTCATAAGTACCTCCTGTTACCCGCGATCACCCCAGCAGGGGAACAATGATGCCGGCAAGGATCACGGAACCGATGGTCACGGTGATGAAACCGGCCACCGTCATCTGCGGCAGCAAATAGTTGCGCAGTGCGGACTTTTCCTCATCCGTCGTACCCACGCCATTGGCGATTTCCTCAGACAGCATCACTGTGGTGGGAAAGCCGAAAGTGCAGGTGATGCCCAACGCGATGTTCAGCCAGGCGCTCTGCTTCAGCACCTTGGACAGCAGGAACGCGAACACCACCACGCCGGCGGCACCCAGCAGCAGGACTACCAGCACGGGGATGAAGGACTGCACCAGTGTCTGGGGCGTGACCTTGGCCAGGGAAGAGAAAATGGTCATCAGGATGGAGAACAGCAGCAGGAAATAGGAATCGAGCTTGGACAGCGCGTTGCGGGGCAGGAAGCCCAGTTCGGTGAACAGCACGCCCATCACCAGACAGATGATGTACACGTTGACCTTGTCCTGCGTCAGCGCGGACAGCGCCGTACTGAGACTGGCCACCAGCGCCACCTTGGTGAAGTTGTAAACGGGCTTATTGGTCTTGCTGAAGAAGGACAGCGGACGCTTTTTCTCGCTGGCGGCATCTTCCGTCGTGACAGCCAGATACTTCTGCATCTTTTCCCGATCCTTTAGGAAAGCTCGGGCCTCACGGTTCAGGCAGAAGGAGCACAGGGGCACACCGATGAACTTCTGCAACGCGAAAATCAGGATCACCACTACACCCAGTGTATCAGTCAGCCCGACGTTTTCCAGCGCCTCGTTGACGATCATCAGCGCTACGGACGCACCGGCGAAGATAGGAGCACCGGCAATGGCGGCATCCGTGCCGATGATGAACCGTCCCACAAATACGATGAGCAGCACACCCGCGGTGCAGCAGAAGAAGCTGGCGATGACCGTTTTCCACTGGCGCATCAGTTCCTTCGTGTTCATAGTGGTGCCGACACCGACGACCAGCAGACTGGCACTGACCTTGCCCAGGGGCGCGATGCCGGCGGTGGTCACGATATCCGTGGGCAGACCGCACCAGAAGCCGATGAGCATCACGACGCACAGAACGAATACCAAAGAAAGAAGTCCTTTTGTCTTGACGGAGACGATATCGCCGATAGCATACAGCACAAGGCAGATCGTCAATGCATAAATCGCTGCCATAGTTTTCTCCTCCTAATATTTTTTGATGTCATAAGGATACCTCTCATTGAGGGGCAAAAAGGGATTACAGTTCGATTTCCAGCAGCAGGCCGCACAGGGACTTACCGTGCTTGTCCAGCGCCAGAGAGCGGGTCACGCCGCCGCCGAGACTGCCGAAGATCACAAAATTCAGCGCGTACAGGGTCGGAATCTCATACCGGTCCACATGGGTCACGCCCAGCGGAGCGAACTGCTCCATGACTTTCTCCGCCGTCAGTTTCTCTGCCAGAACGGCATAATCCTCCTGGCGGTAAGCACAGGCGGAAATAGTGGAGATGTTGCCCTTGTCTCCCGTGCGGGAGTGCGCGATGTCGTATACACGCATATTCACTCACCCCTTTCCCAGCAGACCGTGGGATGAACGTCTTCCTCCGGGATAAGCACCGAGGCGATGGAGAGCACCGACTCCACGCTACTGCGGACGCCGCCGCCTCCGGCCGGGCCGTTGACATACAGCGCCTCGATCTCCCGGCCAATGACCTCCGCGTCCTCTTTCTTTTCCGCACGCACGGCTACCCGCAGCCGCACCTCGCTGAGCTGCGGAGCGGGGAACACCTTCTCCTGCTCCGCACCGTACAGACTGTTGACGCCGATCAGGTCGGTGCGCGTTTCGCTGTAATGCTTGTTCAGTAGGACAAGACGCTTTTGGATGACCTCCGCTGCCAGCTTCGCGCGCGCCACACAATTCCGCCCACCATAGCTGATTTGGCCCTCACCGATGTAGCCATCCTGATAGCCCACGCTGACCTTCAACGTGCCGGTGCGCTTTTTTCCCGCGGCACCCTTGACCTCGACCCGCCCGTCGGATAGCTCCTCCACGGAGAGCTGGGAGAAATCCGAGATCACATCGGGAGTGAAGTAATTGGCGGGATCCTGAATCTCATACAGCAGCTGTTCCGTCACCGTCTGGCGATCCAGTCTGCCGCCGGTCTGGGGCAGCTTCTCCAGCAGGATACGCTCATCCTCCGTAAATGTCAGGATGGGGAACCCCAAATTCCACAGCTCCGGCACATCCTTGACACCGGGATCTGCGAAATAACCGCCTGTGACCTGCGCACCGCACTCCAGCAGATGCCCTGCCACTGTGGCCTTGCCGAGAAAATCCACGTCGGCATCGTAATCTTTGCCGAATTCGTACATCAGCGGGCCGACGGCCAGCGCTGGGTCAGCCACCCGTCCGGTAATGACGATATCCGCGCCGTCCGCCAATGCCTGCGAGATCTGCCGTCCGCCGATGTAGGCGTTGGCTGAAACGATCTTATCCGCCAGCGTGTGCAGCGGCTCACCCGTCTCCATAATCGCGAGATCGCCGTATGCCGGTATCCGTTCCGTTACCTCGTCGCCGATAACAGCCGCGATCTTCAGATCAGTCAGGTCGTACTGCGCCGCCATTTTCCGCACCTTTTCGGCCGCGGCGACGGGATTGGCCGCCCCCATGTTGGTGATGATCTTCACTGGATGCTCCCGCAGCAGCGGCAGCACCCGCTCCATGCGATACTCCAGAAGTCGATTGTATCCCTTCTGCGGGTCCGCCGCACGATCTTTCTGCGCCAACGCGATGGTCCGTTCCGCCAGGCATTCAAACATGATGTAATCGACGTTGCCTCTGCGGATGTTTTCCAGTGCCGGCTCAATGCGGTCACCGGCATAACCGGCACCCGCAGAGATCCTGACCGCTTTCATCTCCTCCACCTCATTTGTCCAAAATTTCTGAAAATGCACTTTCGATGATTGCATTATATGGCCGAGACTGATATAATTCAAATCACTTATATTTATATATTTCATCAGCCAAAAGCATATCACAAAGGAGTGGCCCATGGAATCCTTCAATCTGGAATATTACCGCGCCTTTTATACGGTGGCACAGACCGGCAATGTCACAAAGGCCGCCGAGCTGCTGTGCCTGTCCCAGCCCGCCGTAACCCGCTCCATCCATCGGCTGGAGGAGTCTCTTGGCTGCAAGTTGTTTACCCGCGTTTCCCGCGGCGTGCGGCTCACCGTGGAAGGCACGGCGCTTTTTTCCCATGTGGACAGCGCGTTCAAATCTTTGTCCAACGGCGAACGCGAGCTAAAGCGGCTGGCCGCCTTTGAAGCAGGTACGCTGATCATCGGCGCTACGGAGACGCCGCTGTACCATTTCCTGCTGCCGAAGCTGGGACAGTTCCGGGAGATGCATCCCAATGTGACGCTTCAGGTGCAGGGCAGCTCCACACATGAGACGATCCAGATGCTCCGCGCAGAGCAGGCGGACGTAGTGCTGGCAGTTTCTCCGCTGACAGATGTGGAGGACTTGTCCGTGACTAATCTTGCCTCTTTTTGTGACGTGTTTGTAGCCGGCCCCAGATTCAAATCGCTGGCTGGACGGCATTTGTCTTACGATGAGATATTCCGGTTCCCCATCGTGGCGGTGGAGTCCGGTACCAGTGCCCGGGGCAATCTGGACGCATGGTTTGCCGAACAAGGGATGACGTTTTTGCCCAACTACTCTGTGCGTACCTCCTCCACCGTTATTCCGTTTGTGGAGCAGGGGCTGGCCATCGGCATTCTGCCATCTCTGTTCGCACAGAGCCTTCTGGCGCAGGAGGGCTTTTTCACACTCGATACAGAACCCATCCCTGCCCGCCAGATTCTGTTGGTGCATCGCGGCGAGGGTCGAGCCTCTCTGTTGTGCCAAGAATTCATACGGCTGCTGCAAAGCTGACAGTTTCTGGAATGATAGAGAATTGTAAAAAAAGAACACATCCACCCAAAATATAAAAACGCCTTCTAAAGAAAGAACTGCCATGAAGAACATTAGCACCTACAATTGTCGCTTCTCTCGGCCTACGGTGGTCGCAGTCGCTTTCCAAATGGCCGCTGCGCTCACACCGCCGCGTAAGTCCATTACAGCCGACCACCGTTTCGCCCCCATTCCATACACATAGACGGGCTGACACGCGTACATGCATCAGTCCATTTGTATGATGCTATTACAATGGCATAAAGGCTCCACGGGCCCTTGAATCCGCTTACCATAAGAAGTTGTGAGAAAACCGTGTTCAAATAGTAGCCTTGTGTAAAAATAATCGTTCCGCATAACAGCGTCCTCCCTGCTTTTTGAGCCGTGCGGCTCATTTAGCTCCTCCTAAACGCAAAGAGCGCCGGTTCGATGGTTCTACGAAACCAACAAACCGACGCTCTAAGCTTTGTGAAATTTTTTCATGAAAAAACCCCTTTTTGCGAGGGATTTCCTCGTACAAAAGGGGGCTGCATCCGATTATTTCGCCAGAAAGCAGAAAAAGAGGGGTTCAAATCACGTCGAACGCCTCTTAGACGGCTCTGACATCCATGCTTGAAACCGTTAAAATCAGGGTATGGGAAACCCCGGAAAGGCTTGATGCCATGCGGTTTTCACCGCATGGCATCTAAACCTGTTTGTTAACTTGGTACGCCCGACTGGATTCGAACCAGCGGCCTACAGAGTCGGAGTCTGTCACTCTATCCAGCTGAGCTACGGGCGCATATTCGGTTGTCGCTTACAGCTCTACTACTATACCACCTTCGGGCGGCAATGTAAAGAAAATTTTTTGCTTTCAGATTGTTAAAAAAGTTGACAAGTTGGTAAACTTGTTGTAAAATGACAACAACATGAAGGCGCCGCGCGCCATACTCCATTCAGAAGAAGGCTGACCTATGAAAAAACAAAAAATCTCTGATGCTGTTATCCACCGCCTCCCCCGCTATTACCGGTATTTAGACGACCTGTACAACAAGGGCGTGGTGCGCATCAGCTCCAATTCTCTGGGCGCTAAAATGGACATCACCGCCTCCCAGATCCGGCAGGATCTCAGCTGCTTCGGCGAATTCGGGCAGCAGGGCTACGGCTACAACGTGGCGGAGCTGCGGGCGGAGATCGGCCACATTCTCGGCATCGACAGCGGGCACCGCATCATCGTCGTCGGCGTGGGGCATCTTGGTCATGCGCTGCTGCAAAACTTCGATTTTGAAAAGGTGGGCTTCCGCATCGACTCCGCCTTCGACGTCTCCCCCGCGCTGATCGGGACGGAGATCCGCGGTGTGACCGTTCACTCCATGGACGAGCTGGAGGACTATGTGGCCAGCTACCATCCCAACGTGGCGGTGCTGACCGTGCCGCAGAGCGTGGCGCAGCCGCTGGCCGACCGGCTGATCGGTCTGGGCGTCCGGGGCTTCTGGAACTTCACCAACGTGGAGCTGTCCACCAAGGAGGACGGCGTTTTCTTCGAGGACATCCACTTTGTGGACACCCTGCTGACACTCAGCTATCGTATCTCCCAGCCCTGAGGAACACTTTTCCTGCGGCGGCATACTATGAGAATGAGACCGGACGGCGGTCAAATTTTCATAGGAGGTTACGATATGTGTAATCAGAATTCCTGCTTTGGCGGCAGCAGCTGCTGCTGGATCATCATTGCGATCATCCTGCTGTTCCTGTTCTGCGGCAACGGCTGCGGCAGCAACTGCGGCTGCGGCGGCAACAACGGCGGCTGCGGGTGCGGCTGCTGATCGGCTCGCACAATAGCTGTGCCCCCGCCCTTCGGCGGGGGCTTTTTCCTGTAGGAACATCCGCAAAACGGCGCGTTTTGCGGGAGAAAGAGGTGCAATATGGACATTTCCGGACTGCGTGCGGCCTACGAGGGTCACACCCCCACGCTGATGGGCGAACGGGGCGGCTCGGCGGTGCTAGTACCGTTGGTTCGCCAGAACGGGGAATACTGCCTGCTGTACGAAATACGCTCCGCCGCGGTACGTCAGCCGGGCGAGGTCTGCTTCCCCGGCGGCAAGCGGGAACCGGGCGAGACGTCCATCCAGTGCGCCCTGCGGGAGACGCGGGAGGAGCTGGGCATCCCGGAGAGCGCCGTGACCGTCATCGGTGAGATGGACTTCCTGTACATCCGGGCGGGCAGCCTGCTGCGCCCTGTGCTGGGCGAGGTCGACCCGGCGGCGGTGGCGGGCATGCGCCCGGCACCGGAGGAGGTGGCGGACACGTTCCTGCTGCCCCTGCGGGAACTGCGGGCGCACCCGCCGGAGGTGTACGCCTACCAGCAGCCGGTGGCGATACCGGACTTCCCCTACGCGGACGCCGGTGTGGCGGCAGACTACCCGTGGCGTCCCTGCCGGATAGAGGTGCCGGTGTACCGGGGGCTGCCCCACCCGCTGTGGGGCATCACCGCCCGCATCACCATGGACGTGGCGGACAAGCTGTAGCGTCTGCCACGGCATCCCCGGTGCCCCGTTTCATAGGGGCGGACGACCCTGTCCGCCCGTTCCCTGTCATTCCGAGCCAGTGCGCGCCGCGAAGCAAGTGCCCTTGGGGTACACACTGGCGTGGGAATCCGTTTTCCGGCGCGGCGCTGCCGCGCTGACGGGACGTCGGGACGCCGTCCCCTACGCCAACAAACCAGCGGCAGCCGAAAGGCCGCCTGACACAAGAAAACACACGGTTTTGCCTGTGTCTATCCGGCTGAAATCGACCGAAAAAACGCCCGCATGCGTCAGGTTACGTCTAACTAAGTTTTTAGAGAAAATCGAATTCAATCCGGCTGTCTTTGTATAGCCGGATTTCTTTTATTTTGAGTTTCCAAAAAGCCCGTTTGTTCTCGCGGGTAAGATTTTTATAAATGTCTTGCCAGCCGGGGGCGAACAAGTCCGCGACTTCTTCCGGAGCGCGGCTTTGTACTTGTGTTTGTTTAAGTGCCTCTACTTGCTCCGTCAGCTCTGCGTACTTTTTAGAGTAGTCTGGCTTTGAGATCATGTCATCTATATACAATTCAGACAGTTTGGCAAGCTTTTTTTGTATAGCTTTAATTTGCGCGTCGGTGTTAATTTTGGGCGCGTGCTGGGCTTTAGCTTTTAGTTTGATCTGTATCTGTTCGTCAATGGAGGACATGAAATAATTTTCTATGTCTTGTTCGCGAACAACTAAGCCATTGTCACACCCCCTTCTTTGCTTCGCGCCCTGGCAAAGATATTTGTAAACACACGTGCCATCTTTTAATGTGGTAGGGTGTCCTGTCATTCTTCTCCCACACTCGCCGCACACGGTAAGCCCCGAGAATAAATAGATGCGGTTATACGGTGATTTTCTTGTAACTCGCCGCCTTAATTCTTGTACCCTTTGAAATTCCTGTTGTGTTAGGTACGGCGGCAGCGTTAGGCCGTTCCATTTGCCCATATAAGCGGTGTTATTCAGTATTGCGCTTGCGGTTTTATAGTTGAGATTTAATTCAGGCACAGCATCCATCGTCTTTGTTATTGCGCCGGTTTCAAGGAAGGTTGAAAAAAATCTGCGCATTATCGGCTCTGCTTCTTTGTCTATAACCGCAAACTTACCCTCTTTTTTATAGCCTTTATGAAGATGACCGGTGCAAACCTCATTTCGATCTTTTTTTGCATCAAGCACTTTTTTTATGCGTTCGCTGGCGCGGTCAGCTTCGTCCTGTGCTACAGCAAGCATAATGTTAATTTTCAACCGGCCTGCGGCTGTGGATGTGTCGTAGTCCTCATAGATCGTTTTCCACGACACGTTGTGGGCTTCAAGAATCTCCTGCACCTTGTAATATTCGCCGATGTTTCGGAACCACCTGTCCAGCTTTGTGACAAGAATAATGTCTACCTCATTACGCTTTACAGCCTCCAGCAGCTGAAGCATGGCCGGACGCTTTTCAATCTTCTTTCTGGCAGAAAACCCGGCATCAGGGAAAACGCCTACCACCTTCATATTGTTGGCTTTGGCGTACTCTTCGAGGTCGTTCCGCTGATCGTGGATAGACAGGCCGAACTTTGCCTGTTCTTCCGTGGACACACGCGGGTATAATGCTGCCCGCAATACTACACTCATTGTTCATCTCCTCCCTTATCTGGCGACAATGTATACTTTTTTGCATAGCGCAAATACATCATCAAAATAGCGGCAAAAATGCCGATGCCGGCGGCAAGAAGCAAAAAGACGATCCATGCGAATACACCCGCTTGCCCGCCCTGAATAAGCCCCTTATGGGGAATGTGGTAGTCAAAAAAGATATATCCCACGATAACAGCCATAAATATGGCGCACAAAAGCGTAAGACCATAAATAGCAAATTTTGTGTCCCGCGATTTCTTGCGATGGTAGTTAATGGTTTTTGCCATCTGCTCCATGCTGCCCTCAAGATGGGCTATCTGCACATCGGCATCATGCAGCTGCTTTTGGTGCTTCAGCTGTTCATTGGCTTTCTTCAATTGATCTTCCGTTGTCACTTCTTTTTCAATCCCGAAATATTCATCCATCGAAACGCCAAGCGCGGCACAAATTAAACCCATTTTGTACACGCTCGGCTCCTTTGATGATGCGGAGAAAAAATTGCTTATGGTTGATGCTGAAATGTCCGTCATGTCGGACAAATCTTGTATAGTTAAATTCTGTCGGTCTTTTGCATCCCTGCACAAATCCTGCAATGTTTTTACCATTTTCCCCTTTTACTCCTTTTTCGGGCAGGAGAATCCCAATTCTGGTTTGCCGTAAACGGTAATTATCCAAATTTGGTATTGCCCTGCCAAACCCTGATTTGTTAGTGTGAACGTGCAGCCGGAAAGCCAAGAGGCAACCGGCGAGAATAGCCCCGCCGTCCGTTGCGGGAGCGGCGGGGCTATTTAATAAAGACCCACATAAAAACACTTCCCCCCAAAAAAATTTACAAAAGGTTGCACGCTGACGTGCAACTATTACCTTGAGCAAAACAATAATAAAGTACAAAAATATTGCACACCTTAGAAAAAAGATGTCAACTTAAGAGAGGGGAAAGAAATGAATTCTTGTGCAAAGGCAAATGTATGTGGTATAATAAACACAAGTTTATTGGCGGAATACGACATTGAAACGCTGCGTAGAATAGCGCTTGAAAAAATCAGCCAGCTTTCCGATGAAGATTGCGCTGATATTATGTTTAATCTGAAAGAAAGAGGTGTGCTATGAGCAAGGACTACGAGATTTACATTGATAGGCTGGCAGAAAACAGCATCATCATGAAAGGCCAGATCAACGACGTTGTGTTTGGCCTAAAGGGGATTACAGACAAACTTGACACGTTGATCGCGCTCAAGCAAGTTGAATTATCACTCCTGCAACAGCAGCGATTGCCGCAACAGCCGAAAGAACAGTCGTAATAATAAACCGCGTTTTTTCGCGGCGTTCCTTGTCGGCTTTTTCTTTGCGTTCCTGTTCCTTGTCTTTCCGTTCCGCTTCCGTTCGCAGCCAGTCTTGCGGATCGGTAGGATATAGTGTAGGCATTACTCCAGCTCCTGTAGTTTCTTACTGGCTTTGCTGATAATCTCCAGCAAAGCTGCACGGTCGGTCGTAGTGTCGATAAAATTCGATATAGTTTCTTTTGCGCCCTCGCCCTTTGTGGCGGGGGCTTTTTTTGCGTCCTCCGGCGGCAGCACGGGCAGTTCATCCCCGTCCAGCTCCGCGAGAGTGATGCCGAAGTGCTCGGCAATCTTCTGGCGTGTCCCGTAATGGGGGATTGAAGCGCCGGTTTTCCAATTAACAGGGCTTTGAATATTGACGCCAAGAATTTTTGCGAATCTGTACGCAGAATAATTGCGCTGCTCCATGCAGTAATTAAAGTTTTCGGTAAATCCCATAAAATCAACGGTCGAATTTTGGTTAAATTGATGGTCGAATTACAGTTGATTTTTGGTTGAAGTTCGACTATAATTAGACCGTGGACAGGCAACAAAAACCCGCACCACCCCGATAAATAGGGCTGGCGTGATAGGAAAGTTTGTAGCAAAACCAAACTATCACAAATACTCTAATTTGTCAAGAAAATAATCTAACTTTGGAGGTGATATTTTGGGATTTGGTGAAAACCTCGCACGGTTGCAGGAGGAACACGGCGAGACGAGTTACCGACTGGCAAAGGCTATCGGCGTACATCAGACGTCCATCACGAACTGGAAGAACGGCATCAAGCCGCACCCGAAGCACGCGAAGCTGGTAGCGAAGCACTACGGCGTGAAGGTGGAGGAACTGATGGGGACGGAGAAGGAGGAAACATGAACTACATTAACAATCCTATGGAAATGTGCTGCTGCACTTTGGGCGAGAACAACGATATTTGCGTGAAACCTATGGATGTTCTCATTAACGCCAAAACGCATGAGCCACTGAAACAGTGGGCGCAGCCGAAGGCCGGTAACTCTTATGATTGCGTCAAGATGTTTGCCCTACAGCGTGGTTTCACAACGGTCAAGCTGTACCATACGGAGGCGGACGCAAATGCAGCTTATGCAAAACTGACTAACAGTTTGAGCGCTCAGGGGAATGTATTTGATATTTAACGAGCCGCGCAGGGGTAAGAAAAAGCCCCGCCCAGTGGTTGCGGCACTGGACAGGGCGTCTCCGAAACATCTACCAAAATGTTCTGCGGATAGTATACCACAACCGCAGAGGAAAGGCAAGAGATTATGACGTGCGCTGAAATTGCCGTGATGTTATGGGCACGGCAGAATGGAATGGAAATTATCGAGGTCGAGTACATTCGACAGGAGGAAACGACATGAGTAGAGCGGAATACAGGGCGCTGGAGGATGCGTTTCTCGCGCGGCACGACGCGCTGTGTGAGGACAAGTCCCCTGCGGAGTGCAACTGCAAGGCTTGCCCCTGCAAGGGGATGTGCGACGCTCTTTGCAGCGCGGAGGTGGACGCATGACATGGTTTGCATGGGCGCTGGCGTTTATCGGCGCGGCGTGGCTGAGCTGGGCTATCGTCAAGGGCGTGGATGCGCTGGGGCGATGAGAGAGCGGAACAGGCGGGCGCGGGAATACTCCCGGCTATGCCGCACCAGAAGATGGTGCCGGCGGCTGTGGGTGGTGGCAATCGTCCTGTGGGTGATGCTGCTGGCGTTTCTGGCGTGGTGCCTGACGCTGCCGGAGGTGGAGGAAGAGCCGGAGCACACAGCGGAACCGGTCATGACAGAGATGCCGGTCGCCGGGGAGCCGGAGAACCTGCTGGTGTGCGACATCACCGGGTACTGCGCCTGCTGCACACCGTACAGTCACATGAACCAGAGGGACGGCAAGGTGCTGACGGGCTCCGGGCGGTGGGTACGCATCGGCGAGGCGGTGGCGGTAGACCCTGACGTTATCCCGCTGGGCAGCACCGTGACGCTGGGCGGCAAGGAGTACATAGCGGCAGACACCGGGGTGCACGGGTACACGGTGGACGTGTTGATGAGCCACGAGGACGCGGCGCAGGCCGGTGTTGTGAAAGCGATGGTGAAGTGGGAATGACAAGCTGCCCCATCCACTGTCCACACCGCCGCGTCGGCTGCCGCACCGACTGCCCTCTGTGGGCGCAGCACGAGGCGGAAAAAGCGCGGTCATACGAAGAGCGAAAGCACATGATAGACTACAAAGCTTATAAGAAAGCAGTTGTCCGCCGCGCCATCATCCGCGCAAACACGAAATAAGGAGGAAGGAAATGAAGGTTTACAAGGCAACAGACAAGGACATGAAGTGCCGTGGATTTCAGTATGAGCTTGGCAAAGCGGCGGAGGTGGACGGAGGCATTGAACTTTGCAAAAACGGCCTACACGCCTGCGAAATGCCGCTTGATGTTCTGGGCTACTATGCGCCCGGTGACGGCTCCCGGTATTTCGAGGCGGAGCTGGAGGATGTCAGCGGCGAGAGACGCAGCGACGATACGAAGCGCGTCGGAAAGAAACTGACATTGAGCGCAGAAATCGGTATTCCTGGGTTGGTCAAGGCACAGGTGGAGTACGTTAAGGCACAATGCGACTTTGACAACGCCATCAAAAAGGCGAACGCTGAAAAGGAAAACCGCGCCACCGGTGAGAGTGGCGCAGCATCCGTCACCGGCTGGAGTGGCGCAGCATCCGCCACCGGTGAGAGTGGCGCAGCATCCGCCACCGGCGATAGTGGCGCAGCATCCGCCACCGGCTGGAGTGGCGCAGCATCCGCCACCGGCGATAGTGGCGCAGCATCCGCCACCGGTAAAAGCTGCGTGGCCATGACCACCGGCTTTTATGGCCGCGTAATGGGTGATCTTGGAAACGCTATTGTGTGCGTTGAGAGAAATACCAATGGTGATATTGCTACTATTTTGTCTGGCATCGTGGATGGCGAAACGCTGAAACCGGGCGTGTGGTACACCGTTAAGAACGGCAAGTGGACGGAGGTGTAGCGATGAACCGACTGAAGGAACGGCGGCTGGAGCTGGGGCTTACGCAGGAGGAGGTCAGCGGCATTCTGAAGTTGACAGACCCACGGATGGACGTAAGCATGGTGAGCCGGTTTGAAAACGGCGCGTGCCTGCCCACAGAGGCGGTCATGACAGCGCTGGAGGCGGCGCTGCGGACAAGCAGGGCGTATCTGTTCGGCGAGGACGAGAAATCCGACATTCCCCAGCGAACGGCGGAGACGGAGAGGATCGCCGGTCTGATACCCAGCGGGCGCAGGAATGCCATCAGCCGCGAGGATCTGGCGGCTGCGCTGCATACCACCGACAGGAAGATGCGAAAGGCCGTGGCCGAGGCCAAGAAGCAGGGCTTGATGATCTGCAACGACGGGGACGGATATTACCAGAGCGACGAGTTGAGCGACCTGTGGCGGCAATACAGGCGGGAGACGGCGCGGGCCATGTCCATCCTCAAGGCGCGGAAGCCTATGCGGGAGGTTTTGAAGGCGGCGGGGAGGCCGGTATGAGCGTGTTTGACTACAAGGAGCCGCGGGTGGAACCGAAGCCCTACAAGGTGCCGCGATGCCCGGTGTGCGGCGAGGAAACAGATACCCTGTACAAGAATATTTACGGTGAAATCGTCGGATGCGATGGCTGCATCCGAACGGTGGACGCATGGGAGGAAAAGAAATGAGCTTGAGTTTATACCACATTGACCAGGCGCTGGAAGCGCTGATCGACCAGGAGACCGGGGAACTGCTGGACTACGATGCGTTTGAGCAGCTGCAGATGGACAGGGAGCACAAGATCGAGAACATGGTGTGCTGGTCTAAGAGCCTTGACGCGGAGGCAAAGGCCATCCGGGATGAGGAAAAGGAGCTGGCGGAGCGCCGCCGCACGATGGAGCGCAAGCGTGACCAGCTGCGGGACTACGTTGACCGGGCATTGGAAGGGCACCCTTTCCAGACGGCAAGGTGTTCCGTTACCTACCGCAAGAGTACGGCGGTAGAGATCACCAACATGGAGGAGCTGGTGCGGTGGTGCATGGACAACGGCTATGACGGCAAGGTGACGTATGCCGCGCCCACGGTGGCCAAGAGCGACATTGCCCCGCTGCTGAAAGCCGGTGTTGCGGTGGACGGCGCGGAGATCGCCGAGCGGATGAACATGGGGGTGAAGTGATGGAGAACCTGGCGATCTATAACGCAGTTCGAAGCGTGCCGGACAGCGCCAAAAGGCAGATCGGGGCAGGCCGTTTGAAGGGCAAGACGGACATCAATCCCATGTGGCGGCTGAAAACCCTGACGGAGCAGTTTGGCCCCTGCGGCATTGGCTGGAAGTATGTCATCACAGATAAGCGGCTGGAACAGGGCGCAAACGGAGAAGTGGCCGCATTTCTGGACATTGACCTGTTTGTTAAAGTGGACGGCGCATGGTCGGAGGCTATTCCCGGCACAGGCGGAAGCGCATTTGTGGCGAAGGAAAAGAACGGGCCTTACACCTCCGACGAGTGCTTTAAGATGGCGCTGACGGACGCTATCTCCGTGGCCTGTAAGGCGCTTGGATTTGGCGCGGACGTGTATTGGGACGCGGACAGGAGCAAGTACGACAAGCCTGCACCTGTCACATACCCCAAAGGAACAGTCATCTGCGAGAGCTGCGGCATTCCCATTAAAGGCGTGACATGCCAGGGCGTGAAGTATTCCCCGGATGACATCGCGGACAGGGCGCTGGACAGATACGGGAAGCGCCTGTGCTGGAGCTGTATGAAGGCGGCCAACGCAGCGGAGAAGAACCATGCAGCAGATAACGGTTAACGGGGCGAGGTGGCAGCAGGACAGTGATGGCGCGTGGCTGGCGCTGCGTGTGAAGTCGCCGCAGACCGCTATGGACGTGTGCGACGTCATGAAGCAAGACAAGGAGTACAACGTGACCATCAAGGGCAAAGGCCGGAGCCTGGATGCCAACGCCTATTGCTGGGTGCTGCTGGACAGGCTGGCGGCACACTACGGCATCTCCAAGCAGGAGGTTTACCGGCAGGAGATACGGAACATCGGAGGCGTGAGCGATGTGCTGTGCCTGCGGGAAAAGGCGGCGGATGCGTTCTGCCGGAGCTGGGAGAGGAACGGGATCGGCTGGATGGCAGAGACGTTCCCCAGCAAGCTGAAGGGCTGCGTGAATGTGACAGTATGGTACGGCAGCAGCACCTACGACACGGAGCAGATGTCGCGGTTGATAGACGCCGTTGTGCAGGATTGCAAAAGCGCAGGAATTGAGACTATGGCGCCGGCAGAGTTGGATGCGCTGGTGAGCCGGTGGGGTGAGGTGAGTACATGGGGGCGCTGAACATGTAGCCATGTTGGACATGCAAGAAGTGCTACGGCGATTGCAGCTGGACGAAGAAGAACCCGGAGCCGGTGCCCGGATGGGACGCCACGCCGACGGTGAAATTTCACGGAAGCGGCGGCGGCAAGTACTGCATGCACAGCTACGCCATACACAGCTGCCCGGAATACGAATGGGACGGGACGGTGGTAAGCAATGGAGGACAAGCGGTGCTTCCTGTGCGGCAGGAATGACCCAAGCGATCCGTTAGAGAAGCATCATCTGCTGGGCGGCGCCAACCGCAAGAAAAGTGAGAAATACGGCCTTGTGGTGTACCTGTGCGGCAACAGGTGCCACAGGAACGGAAAGACGGCAGTACACCGCAGCGGCGAACAAATGCGCAGGCTGCGGCGGTACGGACAGCTCAAGGCCATGCAGGAGCAGGGCTGGACGGAAGATGACTTTCGAAGAGAATTTGGGAAAAGTTACTTATAAAAGAAGGACGTGGAAAGAAATGAAACGAATTAAGGTGGACATCCCGGCCATTAAGAGGTATATCCGCGAAAACGGTATGACGCAGGTTGACGTATGCAGGCGCATCGGACGAAGTTCCAGTTTTCTGTGCTCTTGCACAGGAGATATGGCTGACTACACATACGACTTGTTAATTCGGGAGTTAGGCGCGGGAAATGGTGCATTTCAGAAAAAGGAAAAGGCGGCGCCTCAAGAAGTCAATAGGGGGGGTGAGTTGTATACGTTGGGGCTTGATGTTTCCCCAGAAAGAGTTGTTTTGCACATGTATTTTCAGGGCACGGAAATATGTAAGGCGGCATCTAAAGTGAAGGGCACGCGGGAGTTGGATTTGATGCAGGCTATCTCGTATGCGGCACACATGATGTACAAATTTACAGAACAAAAAGAACTGAACAAGGAGATTTGACATGGTAAACAGAACGATTTTGCAGGGACGGCTCTGTGCGGATCCTGAGATGCGGAGAACCAACAACGGTACGGCGGTGTGCAGCTTCCGCGTGGCGTGGAGCGAGACCATCAAAGACCGGGAGACAAAGCTGTTCCTGAACTGCGTGGCGTGGCAGGGCACGGCAGAGCTGATCTGCAAATACTGGTACAAGGGCAAGGAAATCCTTCTGGAGGGCAAGCTGTCCACCCGCGAATACCAGGATAAGAACGGCAATGACCGCAGCGTTACGGAGATGACAGTCGATCGTGTACACTTCTGCGGCAAGAACGAGGACGCGCAGGGCATGACGCCCCGGACGGACGGCAATAGCCAGTTCGTGGAGATGGACGAGGACGACAGCGATTTGCCGTTCTAAAGGGGGTGGCGTGAATGGGCAAGATGCAGGAGGAGTGAGGCCTATGGGCAAGTGCTATGTGAAAGCCTACTATGACTGGATAGAGCAGACAGCGGCGCTGTCCGATGCAGAGCGAGGCCGCCTTTTTATCGCCATTCTGGAGTACGCAAGAACAGGCATCCCGCCGGAGTTGGAGGGTGCGGAAAGCATACTGTTTCCGGTGTTCCGGACGATGTTGGACAGGGACGATGAGATTTCCGCTGAACGGTCAAAGAACGGGTCGAAAGGCGGTAAGCAAACGCAAGCAAGCGCAAGCAAAATCAAGCAAATCGAAGCAAACGCAAATGACCCCAAGCCTACTAAGACAAAGAAAGAAGACAAAGACAAAGACAAAGACTTATTCCCACCTGACGGTGGGAGCACGCGCGCGAAGCGCTTTACCCCACCCACACTGGCAGAGGTTCAGTCCTACGTGGCTGAACGCCATTCGGCGGTAGACCCGCAAGGCTTTATCGACTTCTACGAAGCGAAGGGCTGGATGGTTGGCAAGACCCCCATGAAAGACTGGAAAGCGGCTTGCCGAAATGCTGAAAAGTGGGAACGGTGGGGACATGCCCATGCTGCACCTGTCGGCAAAACCGACGGTGCACGTGATGCCTGGATGGGCAAGTACATCAAGGGGGCGAAGCCATGAATGCGGGCATCTGGAAGATCGCCACGGCGAAGCTGTGTAACCAGTGCATCCGTGACATGGAGGACGAGTACATCTTTGCCCCCATGTGGCGGCGGACACTGGGCGGCACGTGCGAACGCTGCGGAGAGATGCGTATCGTCCATGAGGCGCAGTACACGATGAACAAACGAGGATTGGAGAAAAGAGGGAAACTGAATGGGCCTGATGAGTGACGATCTGGCGCGGCTTAGTCCTGCGGCGCAGAAGCAGGTCATGGAGAAGATGCGGAAACCAAGCAAGTACAAGGCGCAGAAGACAAAGCGCGGGAAGCTGACCTTTGACAGCAAGAAGGAGGCGGAGCGCTACGACGCTTTGATGCTGTTGCAAAAGGCCGGGGAGATACGTGGGCTGAAATTGCAGGTGCGGTACTGCTTGCAAGAGGCGTATACGACGTTTGAGGGCGAACGGGTGAAAAGTATCGACTACATCGCAGACTTCGTATACGAGCGCAGAACGGCTCCTGACAGCTACGGACAGCGGTACTGGCTGCCGGTGGTGGAGGACGTGAAGGGGATGCGTACACGTGAGTATGCCATGAAAGCGAAACTGTTCCGAAGCCGGTACGGATTTGCTATACGGGAGGTGTGACGTGGAGCGCACAAACCAGCCGCTGACGAATGAAGCGGCAAGAAAACTGATGGCGCTGGACGTGCAGGACAAGGAGATACTGACCTACGAAAAGCTGGACGAATGGTACACCGCATGGGGCGGGAGGTGCTACGTTAGCTTTTCCGGCGGCAAGGACAGCACGGTGCTGGCGTATCTGGCGGCGCGGTACCTGTCGAGTTTCAGGACACCGCCGGGGGAGCTGAACTTGGTGTTTGTGAACACTGGGCTGGAGTACCCAGAGATACAGAAGTTTGTCAACGAGTACGCCGCGTGGCTGCGGAGGGAGTTTCCCCGCGTGACCGTCAACCTTCACCGTCTACGCCCGAAGATGAACATTCGGCAGGTGGTGACGAAGTACGGGTACAGCATCGTGAGCAAAGATGTGGCGAATTGCGTTTGGCTGGCTCGAAGGAGCGGCAACGGCACGCGCATGGCTCGGCTTCGTGGCGAACTGTTGAACAAGGACGGCAACCCGTCTGCGCATAACTGCGAAAACTGGGCTTTTCTTTTGGACGCGCCGTTTCTTGTATCGTCTGAGTGCTGCCGGATCATGAAGAAAAACACAGCGCATAAGTACGAGGTGGAGACAAAAGAAAAGCCTATCGTTGCAACAATGGCGGACGAAGGGCGGCGGAGATTTCTAACCTGGACGGCGACCGGCTGCAACGCCTTTGAGGGCAAGCGACCGATGGGCAAGCCCATGAGCTTTTGGACGGAGCAGGACGTGCTGCGTTTTATCGTGGAGCGTGGGATACCCTACGCAAGCGTCTACGGGGACATCGTGGCCAGCGACGGCGAGAACGACTACGGCGCGACGCTGATCGACTGCAAGCTGCACTGCACGGGATGCCAGAGGACGGGCTGTATGTTCTGCGCGTTTGGGGCACATCTCGAAAAGGGCGTCAACCGCTTTGAACGCATGAAACTGACGCACCCGAAGCACTACCAGTTCTGCATCGGCGGTGGGGCATTCGACACGGACGGGTTGTGGAAGCCAACAAAGGACGGCCTCGGTTATGCGCGGGTGCTGGACTACATCGGAGCGAGGTATTGAGATGGGGAAGCAGCATTTTAGCCGGGACGACCGCATCTTTATGCGTGGAAAGCTGCAGGGCACACGGGAGAACATGGACATGGTGGCGATGGTGCTGATGGACAAATGCGGCTGGCACGTCTTTGAGGAGACGGCGGACAGCCGAGACACGTTGAGTATCGCGTACCTGTACGAGTGCCTGGAGAAACTGGCGGAGGAGATAAACGAAGGCCGCATCAAGCGAAAGCACATCAAGGACGTGCTGAAGGACGAGTGCGGCGTGGTGTTTGGAGATTAGGAGGTGATTGAGATAAAGCATTTGGGAGACATCTGCAAGATAAACGGCGCGGAGATCGAGCCGGTATGGGTGGTGACGGGAGGAAGTCCCTGTCAGGACCTTTCCATCGCCGGGAAACGCGCTGGACTGGCGGGTGCGCGAAGCGGCTTGTTTATGGAGCAGGTGCGCATCGTGAAAGAAATGAGAGCGGAGGACAAACGGAATGGACGGACAGGTAACATGGTCAGACCTCGGTATCTTGTGTGGGAAAACGTCACGGGCGCATACAGCAGCAACGGAGGACGGGACTTCCACGCCGTGCTGGAGGAAATTGCGCGTATCGCAGAACCAGGATTTTCTCTATCTGGACTGCCGGAAAAGTGGAAATGGACAAAGGCAGGAGCCATTGACGGTGATGGGTGGTCTATCGCTTGGAGAACTCACGACGCTAAGGACTGGGGAAAAACCATCCGAGACAGCCGTACAGGAAATGTTATCCGTCTGGGGACCCCACAGCGTCGCCGAAGGATCTCGGTTGTCGCAGATTTTGGAGGAGAATCCGCTGCCCAAATACAATTTGAGCGCGAAAGCGTGTCTGGGCATCCTGCGGAGAGCGGAGCGGCGGGGGAAGGACCTGCAGGCGCGTCTGAAAGCGGCGCTGATGAAACAGGCCAATGCTTAACAGCGTGGGATTGCCAAAGCAAACGGATTTTTGGCACGGATGGGGAAGCCCCGACGCTACAAGGTGGCATTGGTGGAGGAGTAAATAACCCGGCAATTTTCTGTATGGCAACACAGCAAGGCGGTGCGGAACTGCGGATAGATGACCGCGCACCCACACTGAACGCAGAGTGCGGCGGGAATAAGCCTGCGGTGGTGGCGCTGGACATGACACACGCCTGCGACGTCATACGCGAGTGCGGGGAGCAGTCGTCCAGTTTGCAGGCGCGAATGGGAACGGGCGGCAATCAGATCCCGCTGACGTACCAAATGCAGGGCTTTGGTGACTACCGCGCCGCCGAGGCTGCAAGCAGTTGCAAGCAACGGGACTTTAAGGACAGCACAGACCTTGTCATCACAAACATGGTGGTGCGCCGCCTGACACCGATGGAATGCGAACGGCTGCAAGGATACCCTGACCACTGGACGGACATCGGCGAGTGGACGGACGAAAAAGGAAAGAAGCACAAGGACGCGGACAGCCCAAAGTACAAGGCGCTGGGCAACTCCATCGCCCTGCCCTTCTGGGCCTGGATGCTGCGGCGCATGGCGCGGTATCTGCCGGAGGGGGCGACGCTGGGGAGCTTGTTCGACGGCATCGCAGGTTTCCCGCTGATCTGGGAGCGCATACACGGCAGAGGTACGGCGCGGTGGGCAAGCGAGATCGAGCCGTTCCCCATCGCCGTGACGAAAAAGCATTTTACAGAGGAGAAATGGCATGACAAAGAAAATTCTTGATGCCACCTGCGGATCTCGGACGATATGGTTTAACAAAAGCCATCCTGCCGCAATCTACTGCGATGCGCGGGACGAGGAATATACGGGTATTTGGAAAAGCACAAACCGCGATTCTGAACGAACCTGCGTCGTGCATCCAGACATACAGTGTGATTTTACGGATCTTCCGTTTTTGGACAACACATTTTCTCTTGTTGTTTTTGACCCACCGCATTTGCGCCGCGTTGGAGAAAATGCGTGGATGCGGAAGAAGTACGGACAGCTCGGCGAGAACTGGCGCGAAATGCTGCATGACGGATTTCAAGAATGTATGCGCGTATTGAAGCCTGACGGCGTATTGATTTTCAAGTGGGCTGAAACTCAGATACCAGCAGCAGATGTGTGGGCAGCAATCGGAGAACGCCCGCTTTTTGGGCATCATAGCGGAAAGAAGTCACAGACATTTTGGGGCTGTTTTATGAAGCTTATGGAGGAATGACATGACAAGAGATGAAATCGTGACCGCGCTGCGGTGCTGCGAGCAGCATAAGAAATGCGAAGGAGCGTGTCCTCTGATTGCCGAGTTTGGATGTATCGAAAAAGCGATGGGATACGCCGCTGACCTGATCGAGAACCAGCAGCGGCACATCGAGGCACTGATGAAAGCAAACGAAAGCCTGAAGGGCGCCATTGCACGGCGTGACAAGCAAATAGAGGACATGAAGCAGGGCATGGCGCAGCTGGCAAAAGCTGTGGCGGTGAAGGAGGAGGTGGAGTGATGCGGCTGATTGATGGTGACAAACTGCAAGAGTTTCCCATTCGGGCGAACCGCCGTGACAAAGAACACGCCAACGAGCATTTTATCAACGGCATTGAGACGGTGTTGGAGTATGCAGAGCAGCTCCCCACCGCAGACGCGGAGGTCGTGGTGCGCTGCAAGGACTGCAAGCACAGCTGGGAAGATATAGGCGGACTGTGTTGCTCGCATAGGGTTTGCATTGACCTTAATGTGCCGGATGATTTTTATTGTGCTTATGGAGAAAGAAAGGACGTAGGTGAAAAGTGATGTCTTGGTGGAACGCAAAATACACGAACGGAAACGGTGACAACGAAATCACTTTTGGTAGCAAATATTACGAGAGGGCAAGGGCGGTTGAAAAGGTATGTCAGGCCGTGATTGATAAAAAAGTCAAAACGCCGGACGATGTGGAGGTAGTGGTACGCTGCAAGAACTGCGAGCATGAGTTTGGCGGGATCTGCATTATCTGCGGGTTCCGGAAGCGCAAGCCGGAGGACTTCTGCTCCTACGGGGAGAGGAAGGACGGCGGCGATGCAGAAGGGTGACACGATCCGGGCGCGGTTTATGACGCTGCCAGACTTATTCCCCGGTAAGGGGTGCGAAGAAAAGAAGTTCCCTATACGCAAGGGCACGGTGGTGTATGTGCATCCGAAGGGTCGGTACATCGTGGCGGAGTGCAGCGGCGTAAGGGAGACGTTTTTCCCGGAGGAGGTGCTTACATGAGCGAATTCCCGGAACGGCTGAGAAAGCTGCGGGAGAGAAAGCGGCTGAAACGGTATGTACTGTCGGAGCGCTGCGGGCTGAATTCGGATGCCATACGCCGGTATGAGCTGGGCACGGCAAAGCCGACGATGGATGCGCTGAAAAGCATAGCGGATGAATTTGGCGTGTCTGTGGACTATCTGATCGGCAGGACGGACTATCCCTGCGTAGTAGATATTGCCGAAAAATAATTTTGAAAATTCCACTTAAAAGTGGAAAAATTGAAAAAACGCACTTTATCATGGGAGATGCAGGGACAAACTCTGCATCTCCCTCCTTTTTTCTTTTCCCCCTTCTTTTCCTGATGGGCGGGGCTTCGGCTCCGCCCGGAGGGATAAACGCACGAAAGACGCACGGAGAGCGAAATATGCCGCAGGCCGATGCCGCCCCACATTTCGGAGAGCGGGAGGTCGCACCTCCCATGCGGCGCCAGATGAAAACGTTGGATCGTTTTCGCCCGAAAGGTAGTTTATGGGGGCGAAAGCCCCGTACGGAAATGTAGCTCAGTTGGCAGAGCATCTGACTGTTAATCAGAGAGGCGCAGGTTCAAGCCCTGCCGTTTCCGCCATATAGGACTCCTCGCACCTCCTGAAAAGTGTGTCCCAGAGGAGACGTTGATGATTTGCTGGTAGAGCGCCAGCAACATAATCAAAATAAAGCTCAATGGGTTTAGGTGTGGCGAAAGCCGGGTACAGACGTGCCAATGACAAAGGCCAGTGGTGGGAGGCCGGTGCGGCAGGAAAATCGAGGTGGTGACAATGGCTGCGAGGCTGACAGACCGGCAGAAAAAGAAAATACTGGCGGACTATGTGCAGACGAGCAACTATTGCGCCACGGCAAAAATCAACGGTGTGTCCGCGAACACTGTCAAAAAAATAGTGCTGACAAATGCGGACATTGCGGAAAAACTCGTTCAGAAAAAAGAGGAGAACACGGCGGATGTTTTGGCGTATATGGAGAGCCAGCGGGATGTAGTGTGTCAGATCATAGGTAAGGGGCTGGCGGTGCTGAACGATCCGGCAAAGCTGGCAGAGGCAACGCCCAGCCAGATTACGACTGCTATTGGGACATTGATAGACAAGTGGACGCTACTACAAGAAAAGACCGCTAATGATGACAGCGAGAGGGTCCGGGTGATAATTGATGTCTGATATTCTCTTGTCAGAAAAAATCGGCTCGGCTTTTTACGATGTGGCTCACGATGTGTTCCACCACGGTCACACGCACTACGATTTCAGCGGTGGGCGAGGTTCGCTGAAGTCGTCCACGGTGTCTGTACTCGTACCCCTGCTGCTGATAAACAATCCGGGGACACACGCGCTGGTGCTGCGTAAGGTGGCAAACACGATCCGCGATAGCGTGTATGCGCAATACATTTGGGCAATCGGTGAGCTGGGCATGGCGGCGTATTGGGAAGCGAAGGTTTCACCGATGGAGCTGATTTACAAGCCTACCGGGCAAAAGATCATGTTCCGTGGCGCTGACGATCCCATGAAGATCAAGTCTATCAAGGTGCCGTTTGGCTACATTGCCGTGACGCACTTCGAGGAAAAAGACCAGTTTGCCGGACGCGCAGAAATTCGAACCATTTTGCAGTCAACAATGCGCGGCGGTTCGATGTTTTGGAACTTTGAAAGCTACAACCCACCGATAAGCCGCGATAATTGGGCGAACAAAGACAGCCTGGAAGAACGCACAGACAGGCTGTGTCACAAGTCAACGTACTTGCAAGCCCCAACAGAGTGGCTTGGTGAGCAGTTTTTAGCGGAGGCGGAACATCTCAAGGCCACGGACGAGAGAGCGTACCAGCATGAGTATTTAGGTATTCCTGTGGGAACGGGCGGAAACGTGTTTGACAACCTGGAGTTGCGAGAGATTACCGATGAGGAAATGTCTCACTTCGACCACATCTACCAAGGCGTGGACTACGGCTGGTTCCCTGACCCCTTTGCTTTTATCCGTTTGCACTATGATCGGGCGCGTGAAACCATTTACCTGATGGACGAGATATACCAAAACAAGCTCACCAACGAGGCAAGCGGCAACATCATTATCCAGCGTGGGTACAAAGACGCTTACATCACTTGCGACAGTGCAGAGCCTAAAAGCGTAGCGGACTATCGCGCTATGGGCCTTCCGGCAAAGGCAGCGGTCAAAGGCCCCAGCTCTGTCGACTATGGTATGAAGTGGCTGCAGCGGCGCAAAATCGTCATTGACCGAAAACGCACGCCAAACGCATACAACGAGTTTGTGAATTACGAATACGACCGAAACAAAGACGGAGATATAATCAGCGGTTATCCGGATGAAAACAACCATTTGATAGATGCTACCCGGTACGCCGTTGAGCGCATTTCCCGTCGGATGGGAGTTATTGCATGAGTAACGCGGTTATCATCAAACTTAATGAGCTGGGTTATACCACCATCCCCGACAGCTTTTACGGGAAAGTGTACGAGTGGAAAAGCTGGTATCAGGGTGACGTAAAAGGCTTCCACAACTACACTGTGCAGAACGGTGAGCGACAAGTGAAGTGTAGGCGCTACTCCCTCGGCATGGGGAAAAAGCTGTGCGAGGATTGGGCTAATCTCTTGATGAACGAGAAAGTCCAAATCACGCTTGAGGGGCAGAAAGAACAGGACTTTATTGACCTGGTGCTGACGGAAAACAACTTCACCGTCAAGGCAAACGAGATGCAAGAGATGAAGTCCGCACTGGGCACTGTGGCTTATGTTCCCCGCGTCATTGGGCAAGAGATCAGCGAAAGCGGGGATATTGTACCAGGCACCGCATCCGGCATTGTGCTGGGCTATGTGACCATCGAGAATATTTACCCGCTGTCCTGGCAGAATGGATATATCAGCGAGTGCGCGTTTTCTTCCGAAGTCGCGCGGGGAGGAAAAGATTATCTGTACTTGCAGATACACCGGCGTGAGGACAACGGCAACTATGTCATTGAGAACCGCATCTATCGGTATGACAATGAGCAACTGGCTGATGAACAGCTTGTTAATGTCAAGGGATTTGAAAATATCCCGCCTGTGGTGCACACAGGTAACGACAAGCGGCAGTTTGTCATTGACCGGCCTAACATCGCCAACAACATCAACTATCTGCTGCCGACCGGTATTGCAATCTACGCCAATGCTATTGACGTATTGCAGGGCGTGGATATTGCCTACGACAGCTACGTTAACGAGTTCAAGCTCGGCAAAAAGCGCATCATGGTTAAGCCGTCTGCGGCGCAGTATCTTGACGGCACCCCTGCTTTTGACCCTGACGATGTGGTGTTTTACGTCATGCCGGAGGACACGGAGGGCGGGGCAGTGCTCACGCCTATTGACATGACGCTTCGGACGGCGGAGCACAACACCGGCATTCAAGATCAGCTGAACATCCTTTCCAGCAAGTGCGGATTTGGTGAGACTTATTACCGTTTTGACGGCGGCAGCGTAGCAACTGCCACACAAGTCATCAGCGAAAACTCTACCATGTTCCGCACTATCAAAAAGATGGAGATTGTGCTGGAACAAGCACTGGTGGAACTGTGTCGCATTTTGCTTCGGATGGGCAACACGGCCATGAACGCTGGGCTAAATGAGGACGTGGAGATTTCCATCGACTTTGATGACAGCATTATTGAGGACAAGCAAACCGACTTTTCCCGCGATATGCAGCTTCTCAGTGCGGGCATTATGAACGATTGGGAGTTCCGCATGAAGTGGATGAACGAGGACGAAGCCACCGCAAAAGCGGCGCTGCCAAAGATGCAGGACATGACCACGGAGCAGCAACAGGAGGTGGAGTAATGGGCTATGGAGAAAACCCCGGTACTTTTTGGGTAAACATTGGCACAGATGAAAACCCTAATTGGGTAGTTTTGGGCCATGTAAGATGAGCAAGTATCCATTCTCCCCTGAACTGCTGGATGCGCTGCCGGAAGAGCTGGCGGAGTTGTACCGTGGACTTGAGGACACGCTGCTCATGGAGATATGTTCCCGGCTGAAGCTGCGGGACGAGCTGAACGAGGTCACGGTGCAGGACATCAAGGCGCTGCGGTCACACGGCATCGATCTGAAAGAGATTGAGAAAGCCATACGCCAGACTACCGGCATCAGCGAGAAAAAGCTGAACGAGCTGATAGACGATGTGGTGGAGCGCAACCAAAAGTATTACACCGAGGTCATAGACCTTGCCCGTGTAACACAGCCTGACGTTCTGGTGGATGCAACCATTATTGACGCCATCAAACGGCAAACGCAAGAAGTGTTCCGAAACATCACCGCTTCGATGGGCTTTTTGGTAGACGCAGGGCGGACGATGCTGCCCCCCGCAAAGGCGTACCAGTGGGCTTTAGATGCCGCTACGTTGAAAGTACAAAGCGGGGCTACTTCTTATGGGCAAGCCATCAAAGACGCCGTCAGGGAGCTTGCAAGCAGCGGCCTGCGGGTAGTGGGCTATGAGAGCGGGCACCGTGACCATGTAGACGTAGCTGCCCGCCGTGCCGTAATGACTGGCGTATCGCAGTTGTGCGGCAAGTACACGGAGCAAGCGGCGGAATACCTGGAAACGCCGTATTACGAAGTATCAGCCCACGCGGGGGCGCGTGATGTGCCTGGGCGGTCGCCGTGGTCATCGCACAAGGAGTGGCAAGGCAAAGTGTATTCCACCCGCAGCGGCGACATCTACCCGAACATCTACGAGGTCTGCGGTCTGGGTGCCGTGGATGGGCTGGAAGGAGCCAACTGCCGGCACCGCCGCAACGTTTGGGTTGAGGGCGTAAGTGAGCGCACTTACACAGATGAACAGCTTGCCCAAATTGACGATGGTCTGGGCTGTACGTTTGAGGGCAAGACCTATACGGCATACGAAGCCACGCAGGAGCAGCGCAAGGTGGAGCGCACCATACGCAAGCTCAAGCGTGAGAAAACAGCGTACAACACCGCAGGGCTGACAGACGAAGAACAGGCAGTGAATATCAAACTACGGCGCCTGAACGCAAAGTACAAGGCGTTCAGCAGGGCGGCGGGGCTGCCGGAGCAGCGGGAAAGGATGAAGGTGCTGTATTGATCGACAACGAAGTCATACAGGCTATCGAAGCAATTTTGAAGCGCGGCAACAACGCAGAAGTGCGGCGAAAGGGTGACGGCGTTATTGTGCTGGAAGTCCAAAAGAAAATCAAATATCAATCCCCGGTGTAATTGGGCACCGGGAAGGGTAATAGGAGCCAACTGCTGACAGTTTATCAGCGGTTGGCTTTTGTTTTTCAGTAAAAACCGCTGATGCGGATTTTATACAAAAATTGGCTATCTGCAAGCCTAAAAGTGCAGGCGGGCGGTCACGGCAACGACCTAAAAAGCCTATCCCGTAAGGAGTTGAACATGAAGAAAGAAGAGCTGTTGAACATCGGCCTGACGGAAGAGCAGGCGGACAAGGTGTTTGCCATGAACGGCAAGGACATCGAGAAGCACAAAAAAGCCGCAGAGGACGCAAAGGCGGACAAGGAAGCCCTGGAGCAGCAGGTGGCCGACCGGGATAAGGACATCGAAGCCCTGAAAAAGGCGAACGGTGACGCGGACGGTATCAAGAAGCAGCTCGAAGAGTTGCAGGGCAAGTATGACAAGGAAACCGAAGCATATAAAGCCCAGCTTGCGCAGCGTGACTATCAGACCGCCATTGACAAGGCTATTGCCGACAGCGGTGTGAAATTTTCCTCCAAGTCTGCGGAAAAAGCTTTTCGTGCAGGCATCGGAGACAGCAAGCTCGAAATGAAGGACGGTGCTTTGGACGGGTTCGACAAGTACCTGGAAAAGGCAAAGTCCGAGGATCCCAGCGCATTTGTAAAGGCTGGCGCTCGTGTTGACACGCAGGGTTCGCTTGAGGGCGGCACTCGTGAAACAAAGCCTACGTCTTTGCTGGGTGCGCTCCACGAAAAATACGACAAGTAAAGGAGACAATGACACATGGCTATTACTCTTGCTGAAGCTAAGGTCGGCATGGCCGACAAGGTCGACCAGATGATCGTCGACGAATTTCGCCGCAGTTCTCTGCTGCTGGACAGACTGGTGTTTGATAACGCCATCTCTCCGGGCACTGGTGGTTCCACCCTGACCTACGGCTACATTCAGCTGAACACCCCCTCCACCGCCGCTGTTCGTGCGATCAACAGCGAGTACACCGCCAACGAAGCTAAGCGCGTTGAGAAGACCGCAAAGGCCATCATCATGGGCGGTTCCTTCTCTGTTGACCGTGTGCTGCAGAACACTTCCGGCGCTGTTGATGAGCTGGCGTTCCAGGCACAGCAGAAGATCAAGGCGACCAGCAACTACTTCCATAACCTGGTCATCAACGGCACTTCCGCCGCTACCGGTGCTGGTTATGTGACCGGCACCTTTGACGGCCTGAAGAAGCTGCTGTCCGGCACTTCTACGGAACTGTCCTCCGGCATCAACCTGTCCACCTCTGCTCTGCTGGATAGCAACGCCAACGCGTTCATTGACCAGCTGGATCAGCTGGTGCACACCATCGACGGTGACACCACCATGCTGATGATGAACAGCGATATGCTGATGAAGGTCCGTTCCTGCGCACGCCGTGCCGGTTATTACGAGCGTACAAAGAACGACTTTGGTCAGGTGGTGGAGACCTTTGCCGGTATCCCCCTGATGGATATGGGCAAGTACTACAACGGCACTTCCTCTGTGGACGTTATCGGCACTTCTGCCGCTACCGCTTCCGCCGACGGCACCACCAGCATCTACGCGGTGAGTATCGGTCTGGACGGCTTCCACGGCATTTCCCCCACCGGCACCAGCGTCATTTCCAGCTATATGCCCGACATGAACGCCCCTGGTGCCGTAAAGACCGGCGAGGTCGAGCTGGTGGCAGGCGTGGTGCTGAAGAACACCCTCAAGGCCGCTGTGCTGGACAACATCATCCTGTCCCCCAAGACCGGTAGCTGATTTGAAAGGAGCTGGCTCACATGACATACGCTGATTACGACTATTACTCCGGAACCTATTTGGGCACCGTGAGCGAAGGAGATTTTCCGCGTCTGGCTGTCCGGGCCAGCTCCTTCCTCGATTACTACACGCAGAACCGGGCAAAAGATAACGCTGATATGGACGCCGTAAAAATGTGCTGCTGTGCACTTGTGGACAAGTATCAGCTAATAGAAGCCGCGCAGCAGCTTGCCGCAACCAAATTGACAAACGCGGCGACCGGCGATGACGTGAAAAGCGAAACGGTAGGCGGGTACTCCCGGACGCTTGCCAGCGGAGGCGAAGCTGCCGCGTCCGCACTAAGCGCTACGGACGGTGCGAAGAAACTGCTGGCGGCGACCTGTAACGAGTATCTGGCGCATACCGGTCTGCTGTATCGGGGAGGGGGGTGCTGTGGTTGTACGCGCCCCACACTATAACGGTCTACAACGCCGTGCAGGAGACTGACCCGGCGACTTTTGAGGAAATTACAAAGCTGTATGTGACCATCCTGCGCGGGGTTATGCTGCAAGCCAGCAAGGCGGTAAACGTCCGAGAAAGCGGACTTGAGAGCGCGGACGCAGTGAACTTGTATATTCCATTCTCCGTGGAAGCGGTAGACGGCACGACAGGCAAGGCCAAGACCTACGCGCCCCCGCAGGCGTTTCTTGCGGCGGCGGACAAGTCCGGGCTGTGGACGCTGTCTGTAAACGGTAACGGCGGGCTGACGTTTTTTGTAAAAGGCGAGTTTGTCACAGACAAAGAGGACGTGGCTATGGCACAGGACGGCTGCTACAACGTGACCAAAGTGGACGAGAAAGATTTTGGCAGCGTGGACATGAGACACTGGGAAGTCGGAGGGGCATAAGATGTCGCTCAAGTTCTCTGTTGACGTGTCCGGCATGGACGAGGTAAAGCGGCAGTTTGCAAGGGCCTGTGACCGCGCTGAAAGCGCTTTAGCGCAACAGGTGATGAAAGATACCATCCCCTTTGTGCCTGCGCTTACAGGCTCTCTGACGCAGAGAACGCGGGTGGTCGGTAACGAGGTCATTTACCCCGGACCATACGCCCGGTTTCTGTACTACGGGAAAGTGATGGTAGACCCGGCGACCGGCAGCACATACGCACCCAAAGGCGGGAACAAGGTGGTCACAGACCGAAATCTTGTATTTAACACAACAATGCATCCGCAGGCACAGGCGCACTGGTTTGACGCTTCCAAAGCGCAGAACATGGAGAAGTGGGTGCGGGTGGCAGATAAGGCGGTGAAGAAATTTGGAAAAGATTAAAAAGACCGTGCCGGCGGCGGAAGAGGATCAGGTATCGCGCAAGCTGCTTGTGTGGCTGAACACATACCCGGAGCTGCCAGTCGACCTGATCCGCTTTGAGTTTCTTCCCGCCGACACATCCGCTATGGCGATGTCGACCATTCAAGCGGCTTACATCGTGCGGAAGTATATCACCGGCGGCTATGTGGCAGAATATCAGTTCAAGATTATCTACCGCGTAAAGCCGGGGAACAGCAACGACAAACGGCTCAAGGCTGACGAGACGTTAAACGCTATCGGTGATTGGGCGAACGGTCAGAAGCCCGACATTGGCGATGACAAGCGCGTTATCAGCATGGAGCCGACTACTCGATCTTCCCTGTTTGCAATGTATGAAAACGGGGACGAAGATCACCAAATCCTTATGAAAATAAATTACGAGGTGAATGTATAATGGCAGATTTGGAATTCAACACCACGACGGGCCAGACCATTGACCGAGAACTGCTCATTGCGTACCTGAACACCGGCAGCGCATCCGCGCCTGTGTGGAGCGCTATCGGCAAGCGCGTCGAGGACAGCAGCGAGGAAATGGACTGGAGCACCGACACCAAGCAGGACATCTTGGGGCACACCTTTACGACCATGAAAAAGCCCACCATCACGCAGACCTTTGACCCCATCCCCTTGGATGCCGGTGACGCTGCGGCGGTGAAAATGTGGAACCTGGCCGTCAAAGACCAGGATGCCCAGGCGCTGGCAAATCAGGATATGATGATTGGCCACTTCTACGCCACCAGCGGCGAGGCGATGTTTGCGGAGCGCTACGACGCTTGCGCTATTGCCATCACCGGCATCGGCGGAGAGGGCGGCGGCACCCTGAACATTACCAGCGAAATCACCTACGGCGGCACCCGCACTGTAGGCACTGTGAAGAAGGGCAGCAGCGGCGCTATTGAGTTTACTGCGGCCTAAATAACAGAGAGGGCGGGGGACATTCCCCGCCCTCACATGGAGGATAAAAATGGCAGACACTATTATCATCAATTCTGGCGTCGTAAAAAAAGTATTTGAAACAACCGATGGCAAGACGTGTGAGTTTTCTTTTAACCCCACGGACAGCGGGTTTGTGGAAAAGCTTTTTAACGCTTTTGATACGCTGGACAAAAAGCAGGAAACTTACAAAGCGGAAGTAGAAAAGACGGCCAATAAACGCGACATTTTTGATACAGCCCGCAAGATGGATGACGAAATGCGCGAGATCATCAATGAAGTATTCCACGTTGACATTTGCAGCGCTTTGTTTGGCGAAATGAACCTATACGCGCTGGCGGACGGTCTGCCTGTGTGGGCTAACCTGATGCTTGCCGTAATGGACGAAGTAGACACTACTTTCTCCCGCGAACAGAAAGCTACCAATCCGCGCATCAGTAAGTACACAAAGAAGTACCACAAATGAGATATGATTTGCCGGTGTCCGTGGAAGTCAACGGAACGGAATATGAAATACGAAGCGATTACCGCGATATTCTGACCATCATAGAAGCCATTTCTGACAAAGATTTTACGGAAGCCGACAAGGCAGAAGCGATGTTGGATATTTTTTACCCAGACTTTGATAACATGCCAGAGCGAGACTATGAGGAGGCTATTCAGAAATGCATTTGGTTTATAAACTGCGGCGAGCCTTACAGAGAAGAAAAGCGAACCGCAAAGCTTATGGACTGGCAACAGGATTTTCCGCTGATCGTGGCTCCTGTAAATAAAGTGCTTGGCGAAGAAGTCCGCTCGATGCCTTATCTTCATTGGTGGACGTGGAACACGGCGTATACGGAAATTGGTGATTGTATGTTTGCGCAAGTAGTCAATATACGGCGAAAAAAGTCAAAGGGTGAAAAGCTGGATAAATCAGAGCAAGAGTTTTATAGAAAAAACCGGCATTTGATAGATTTCCAAAAGCAATATACGGAACAAGACGAGGCGGTTATTAGCAGGTGGATATAAAAACCCGCCCTCCGTAGAGGGCGGTAAAGGTCAATACATGTTTGCCAGTTCTGCCATCTTTTGCACAACGTCACGATCCCACAGCAAAATGCCTGTTGCTTTAGCAGCGTCTTTTGCCCCTTGCGTAAAGTAACGGTTTGTCATAACAACGCCAACTTGACAGTGGTAAATGGTTTTGCCAGTGTTAACTTCCTGCACGGGCTTGTTCCCCAAATCGGAAGTATAGCACTTGCACTGGATGGCATATTTGATCCCATCTTTTTCCGCAAGAACGTCAACGCCCTGGTCGCCGCTACCTCGTGTAACCTCAACGTTGCCAAATCCATTTTTACGGAGGACATCCGCGCACCAGTATTCAAAGCGATGACCGTCCATAAAATCAATGTTGTCCCACAACGACAAATGGGCAGAAGTTTCTCCTGGGTGCTGGCCAATGCCAAGATGCTTTTCTATATCAGAAATAGCTTTATCTGCCACATCAGAGGTGCCGGGAGAAAAACGCGAACGAACAAAATCTATATCCTTACAAAATGTATTGAGGGCTTTTTCTTGAAATTCTCTGCTGTTTTTGTATTTGCCGTCTATTTCAGACAAAGTCTCACCTTTTATGCGAACTATGGCATCGCACAAATGGAGTTGGTACTCGTCGCGTAAAGTTTTAAGCAAATATGTTGGGTCAAAGTCAAAATTGGCTTTACCCAAAGGAACCATTTTGACCAAATCGTCTATCGCCTGATCGTACCAATGTACAAATAAATTGAGCGAAGGAGCATCTTTGCACAAAGAAAGATTAGTGCGCATGTCAGGAACCAACTTGTCCGCAAGTTTTTGCTGTCTTGCCGCAGAAGCGGGAGGAACAAAGCCTTCTGTTTGACATGTGGTATCAGTAAGTTTAGGAGCGATTGGTTTCTTTTCAGGCAGTTTTGCTTTTATCTTATTTTTGTTGACAGCGAGAATAGCGACAATGACCGGGATAATAAAAACGGATGCGGTAAATCCACCACCAAGAATTATATTCCCATCTGGAGAAGTAGGGGCAAGAATTACCCCCAAAATCAGAACAACACAGGTGGCGGCAAACCACGTACCAATAAACACGGCTATGCGCTTAATCTTTTCCATAGCGTTTCCTCCTTTACTGCAACCATAACACATTTTGTATAAAATGTCCATTCGCAATTTGAAAGTAGGTGGTGAAAATGGCAAACGCGGACGGCTCCGTTATCATCAAAGCCGACATCGACGACAAGCAGGCGCAGCGAGAACTTAATGCGCTGACCAAAAAGATCGATGCATTACAAGAAAAGCTCAATAGTAAAAAAAGCAACAGAGATTTTCTTGCAAACAGAGCCGCAGATTTAACGGACAGTTTAGCTAAAGAGCAAGAAAAATTGGCGCACATGAAAAGCGGAGATGAATTTTTCACGAGTTTTCAAGTCGAACGGCAGGCGGAAGAGGTAAAAAACCTCCGGGGAGAGTGGAAACGCATAAACACAAAGCTTGACACCCAAAACGATAAAATTGCCGAAGCCGAACGCGCAATAGAACGCGAAAAAGAAAAAGCTGGGCAATTGGCGGCTCAAATAGTATCCGCAAAAGAAAAAACTACCGGGTTTTCCGCTGCTGCGGAAGAAGCAGACAAGAGGCTAAAAAAGTTTTCTGATCGAGTAAAAACGCTTGCTCGTCGCGTGCTGGTGTTTTCACTTATCACGCGGGCGCTGCGGTCTTTGAAAGATTACATGTGGGAGGCCATACAAACCAACGATGAAGCTATGGCGGCGGTAGGCAGGTTAAAAGGCGCTTTACGTACTCTTGCGCAGCCGATACTAAATGTGCTTATTCCCGCGTTCACCGTGCTTGTCAACGTTATTACACAGGTAGTAAATGCGCTGTCCAAACTGGTTGCTATGATTTTCGGGACAACGGCGGATGAAGCTGCCAGAGCTGCTGAAAATCTATATAACCAGCAAAAAGCACTTAGCGGCGTTGGCGGGGCGGCAAAAAAAGCGAGTAAGTCTTTGGCAAGCTTTGATGAAATCAACAAACTTTCCGGGGATACTTCCAGCGGCGGAGGCGGTGCGGGTGCGCCAAACTTTGTGTCTTCCATGAAAGACCAAATCAGCGCTGTCACATCCTTGTTTGTGGGCGCTGGCCTGCTGGCTTTGGGCGCTATACTTACATTTTCCGGAATAAATATACCGCTGGGCATCGCACTTATGGCAATTGGCGCGCTGACTATTTACAGCGCAGTAAGCGAGAACTGGGGCGCAATAAAAGAAGCTCTACAGGGTGAACTTGCCGGTATCGTTGCAATTGTAAGCGTTGCTTTGCTGGCATTAGGCGCGATATTTGTGTTCGGAGGCGTAAATGTTCCTCTTGGCCTTGGCCTTCTTGTCCTCGGAGCGGTTGGCCTTGCGGCAACTATAGCCGCAAATTGGGGCGTGATAAAGGAAGCACTGCAAGGAGAAGTTGGACAAATCGTTGCAGTTGTAAGCACGGCATTGTTGGCACTTGGCGCGCTTCTTTTGTTTACTGGCGCGGGGATTGCGCTTGGTCTTGGACTTATTCTTGTGGGAGCAGCAGGACTTGCGGCGGCCATTGTTCCAAATTGGGAAAGTATTGTAGAAGCGCTGCAAGGGCCGCTTGGGGAGGTTATCGGTAAGATCAGCGCAGCACTGCTTGTTCTCGGTGTTGTCCTTTTGTTTACCGGAGCCGGTGTGCCTCTTGGTCTTGGCCTGATTGCAGTTGGCGCTGTTGGCCTTGCTGCGGCAATTGCGCCAAACTGGAATTTCCTGCTTGACAAACTCAAGGGCGTTTGGGAAGACATCAAAGCGTGGTTTAATAATACCGTGATCGGTGGGCTGCTGAAAGCAAAAGAAAAGATTGCGGAATGGGGGCACAATGTAATCGGAAAAGTTAAAGATGTGTTGGGTATTCATTCTCCTTCGACGGAAACAACGCAGATGGGCGACTACATGATGCAGGGCCTCGCAAACGGCATCAATGAAAATCAAGGGCTTGTGCTGGAGCAATTCCAACTTGTACTTGATAACATTGACACAGAATTTCTGGCATGGGAAGAAAACTTTATGACAGGGTTTTCTAAGTTTAGCGCGGAGTTTAACAAGGCATGGCTGGCGCACTGGAGCCTTACAAACAGAAATTTTGTAATCCAGTGGAATTACATTATTGAGTCGTTCCAGCGCGGCATCAACAACGTCATTGATGGGCTGAATAGGCTTGTTTCGGCAGCAAATAGTTTGTCTGATCTGACCGGCAAGCATTACGGCAGCGTGTCCCGCGTCAACATTGCAAAGCTACCTATTCCAAAACTTGCGACCGGCGCGGTCATTCCTCCGAACCGGGAATTTATGGCAGTGCTGGGTGATCAGAAGTCCGGAACGAACATTGAGACACCGCTGGCTACGATGGTGCAGGCCTTCAAACAGGCGCTTGCGGAAAGCGGCTACGGTGGCAGCAATGAAGCCGTGTTGGTGCTGGACAAAGACGTGCTTGGCAAGGTCGTGTACCGACTGAACAAGGCGGAGGGCACGCGCATCGGCGTTAATCTGTCGGAGGTGCAGGGATGAACTACATCAAACTGAACGGCATCTCTTTTGACGCCGATGTGGCGATCTCCAAGTACAATCGAAACTTTAACGTGCTGGACGGCGAAAACGCAGGGCGCGTAATGACGGGCCGCATGGTGCGTGACATCATCGGGACATACTTGGGCCACAAGCTGACGGTGTTCCGGCGCGGTGACAACTACAAGGGGTTGGATGACTTCTGGGACTACCTGTACAAGCACAGCGTGGATGATTCCGTTATGCTGGAAGCAGCAGACGGTCAGACTACTATCGCTTATGAAGCGTATTACACCAGCGCGTCGCAGGACTTGGAGAAGGGCGATGGAGGCGTAAACTATTGGGGCGAGATCGAAGTGAATTTTATTCCAATGGACGCGCAGCTCCGCCCATGAGAGGTGGCCTATGTCGAAAACGACTATTCTGTACAAGGACATAGCCCCCGGTGCGGCGGATGACGCGACCGTGACCGCCACCGGCGGCACAGGAAACCTCACCCAAATTTCGCACGGCGCGGCTCCGGGTAAGCTTATTACGCTGGAACGGAGCCGCTGGGTGCTGGACGGCACTTTTGATGGCGTGTACGCGGAGGACAAGGTAGGCTTTTGGTCTACGGAGGTTTCCGGGGACAGCGGAGAGTTTACCAACCCGCCCAAAATCACCATGACGTTTACACAGCAGTATTCCAGCATGGGCATTCAGCTCACCTTTGACGAGGACACAGGAGAGTATTGCAGCGAGGTAGAAATCTCGTGGTATCAGGGCGCGGTGCTGCGGCGGGCGCAGTCGTTTCAGCCTGACAACGCGGTGTACTTCTGCGATTGCCGGGTAGAGAGCTTTGACAAGGTGGAGGTCACGCTGAAAAAGACCGTAGTCCCCCATCGGCGGGCGCGGGTAAATGAGATCGTGCTGGGCGTAGTGCGAAAGTTCGGGATGAACGAAATACGCAACGCATCCATCGTAAACCAGGCGAACGAAGCTTCCGTAGAGCTGCCGGTGTCCACGCTAAACTGGACGCTTGACAGCCTGAAAGATGTGGATTACCTGTTCCAGCTAAAACAGCCGGTGGAGGTGTGGAACGACAACCGGCATCTGGGGACATACTACATTAACAACTCGTCACGCACGTCCGCAAACGTGTATGTGATAGAGTGCCAAGACGCGCTTGGAGTGCTTGAATACACGCCGTTCAGCGGAGGTGCATACCTTGATGGAGTGAGTGCAAAAACGTTCTTAGAAGCGCTTGCAAAGCCCTTTGAGGTGGAGTATGCGAGCGATGTGAAGGACACAACGCTGAAAGGCATTATTGTTAAGGGCACAAACCGTAGCGCCATTCAGCAGGTCATATTTGCATGGGGCGTCTGTCTGGCAACAGACGGCGGGGACAAACTGCGGGTATTCAACCAGCCCACAAAGCCTATTCTTATCCCACGCGGGCGGACGTTCGTCGGATCTTCCGTTACAACCGGCGCGGTGGTCACAAAGGTGAACGTGACGGCGCATAGCTATGTAGAAGACAGCAACGGCAACGTGACCATCAATGGGGTTAAGTACAAAGACACCAGAACGGTGTACAGTGCCATCAACCCCAACGTGACCGCATCCGATCGGGAGAACGTAAAGGAAGTCACGGCGGCAACTCTTGTATCTAATGAGATTGGACAGGCAGTGGCGGATCGGCTGTACAAGTATTATTCGCTGCGTGACACGAACACGGCGACCGTGGTATACGATGGTGAGAAGCTGGGCGACTGCGTAAGCATTTACACGCCGTGGGGACTGCTGACCACAGGCAATCTTCACAAGATGGAGATAAAGCTGTCCAACACGGTGGTGTACAACGCGGAAGTCACAGGCGCGTGGATCATCAGCCCGTACTTCTATTACAGCAACGACCTGTTCTCCGGGGAGGTGTAACAGATGGCGGAATATACAGCACAGGTGCCGAAGATAGCGGCGGCTGTACTGCTGCCGAACCCGGCGACCATCAACGGCAAGGTAAAGCTGCAGGTAACGGTAATAGAGGAAGCCGTCATCGTGTACCCCAGCTACTACTACAGCGGCGATCTATATGCGGGCGAAAGTACACATACTCCGTACCCGCGTGTACCACAACCATATCATTTCTTTTGCGGCGATATTTACGCCGGGGAGGTATAAATGGCAATCAAGACAGTAAAAGCGACGATCAACGGCCAGACATACGACCTGACGCTGAACTCCGCAAGCGGCAAATGGGAAGCGACCATTACCGCTCCGGGAAAGACATCGTACAATCTGGCGGGCGGCTACTACAACGTATCCGTCGAAGCAACAAACGAAGCGGGCACAAAGGGCAGCGCGGACGCATCTACCGTAGACGGCCTGAAGCTGGTGGTAAAGGAGACTGTGGCACCGGCCATCACCATCGTGTCCCCCACGGCTGGCGCGTATGTGGCAAACAGCAAACAGCCGGTGGTATTCAACATCACGGATGAAACCGGCGGTTCCGGCGTAGACATCAGCACTTTGGTAGTTAAGCAGGACGGCACGGCTGTAGCTGCGGCGAACATCACGCACACAACTATTACCAATGGCTACAGCGTGACCTACACACCGTCTGCGGCACTCAGCGACGGCAGCCACACCGTAACCATCAACTGCAAAGACCACGACGGCAACGCGGCTGCGGAAAAGTCCACGACCTACACCGTGGATACTGTTCCTCCGACGCTGAACGTAACATCTCCTGCGGACGGCCTTATCACGGCGGCTTCTTCTGTCACTGTGGCCGGTACTACCAACGATGCAACGTCCTCTCCCGTGGTCATTACCATCTCCCTGAACGGCGCCGATCAGGGCGCGGTCGCTGTGGGCACCGGCGGTACCTTCTCAAAGGTGGTGACGCTGAAAAAGGGCAGCAACACCATCATTGTCAAGGCAAAAGACGCGGCAGGCAAGGAAAGTTCCGTCACCCGTACGGTCACGCTGGACACTTCTGTGCCGAAGATCACGGCGGCGACCATTACGCCTAACCCGGTCGATACCGGTAAGACGATGGTCATTAGTGTTACCATTGAGTAAGAGGTGATAGCTTGAGCAGAGATATTCGCGTATTGCTCCCCGCCGCCATCGTCTACGTGTCCGGCTCGGTCAACGGCAAGGATTACGTGTGGACACTGGACGGCGAAGCGTGGAAAGCCACGGTAGACCGTGCTTCGGATGAAAAGTACGCCGTATCTTTGACGGCTATCAACGCGGCGGGCACAAGCGCCAGTTACCAGTTTACCCTTAACTACGGTATGCTGTCCCTTATTACGGACAGGACACAAGCAGACGTGGATGGCGTGATAGCCGCGCTCAGTCGAATAGAGGCTGGGCGCGGCACCCCGGCGGACGTGCTTCTCCTGAGCGACAACAAGGGGTCGTACAACTACACTGACCTGAACCGCGTTGCGGGAGCTGTGCTGTATGTGGCGGAGGAATTGGAAGCGAATGGTTACAGTGTGACGGTAACGGCAAAGCAAGGGTGGGCGGAAACGGACATTCCCACGCAGGCGGACATTGACCAGTACCTCGCGGACATCGCAGAAATACGCAGTGCGCTGCCTGTGCCAGCCGATACCCCAAAGGCGCCGACAATGCCGCTGGACTATCGAAAGGCCAACGACATTGAAAGCATCCTCATACTGGTAGACCAGCTCGTGCAGAACATAGCCAAGTCGTGGTTTTACTCGGGAGACTTGTACTCCAACGAAATCAAATAATAAACGTTACTCCCGGCCAATCGGGGCACGGGAAAGGGCAATAGGAGCCGACTATAAGAACGTAGTCGGCTCCATCTTTTTTGGAAAGGAGCAGATATGCAGGACAGAATTTCTCTTTATCCTGGCCGCGTCAAGCTCACGCCTGTTTCCGGGCAGGACAACGTGTACGACATGACCCGGCAGGACAACCCTACCACGGAGGGCACACCGCTGAACAAGTCCACACTGCTGACGGACGAGGTGGCGGAAACGCTTGGGCTTGACCCGGCAACGGCTACGCCTTCTCAGGCCATTGACGCCGTGGCGAGCAAGGCAACGGACAAGAAGCTATCGCTGACGCTGGCGGCGGCAAGCTGGACAGGGAGCGCAAGCCCCTACACCCAAGGTGTGACCATCACGGGCGGTACGCCCACCAGTCAGGCGGACATTCAGGCAGACGCAGCGGCGATACAGCAGATGCTGGACGACGGCACCAACGCCATCTACATCGCCAACAACAACGGGACATTCACCGCCTATGCTGTGGGCGAAAAGCCCACCGCTAACCTGAACATTCAGGTGACGGTGTACGACGTGAAGAAGGTAAGCTAACGACGGTTATTATCGGTAAGCCGAAAATAGCGGTGGTGGCGCAGGAGATACCTCTCACATCGGGTTAGAACGAGGTATCGGTGCTGCTGGCGGCTCGGGCATCATCTGTATGCGCGTACGCAAAGAATAAACATGGCCTCCGTTTCGGGGGTCGGAAACGGAGGTTTATATGGCAAGTATATGTGGTTCCCCTGTTTGTGCCGGTGGTAAGCCGAAGATGAAATTTACCTACACAGGGGACTACGTGGTGAGGAAAGACGGCGTGGTTGAGCTGCTGACGAGTGGAACCATTGTGTTCCTTGAACCGAAAGTCATTGACCTGTTTATGGTCGGTGGTGGCGGCGGTGGTGGTGATTTTGGTTGCACTGCCGGTAGTTCAGCACTTGCTGGCGGGGGTGGCGGTTACACTCGAACAGTTCGGCGCGTAAACGTAAGCGCTAATGCAGAAATTCCTGTCACTGTCGGTGCAGGCGGTGCAGTCAACAGTAGGGGTGGGTCATCGGCTTTCAACACTGTATACAGCGTACTCGGCGGTTATAGCGCCTTGCCTTACAGTAATACTAACAGCATAAGCCTTAAAGGGGGGCACGGAGGTTCTGGCGGTGGCGGCGCTGTAATTAGCAACTCCGATTACGGTGCTGGGGGATACGATGGCAACGATGGTGAAGCGGGGTACGGCCTTAGTAACATTTCGGGTGGCACTGGGCAGCACACTACCACGAAAGAATTTGGAGAAACCTCTGGAAAACTGTACGCTGGTGGCGGCGGTGGTGGTAGATATATCGCCGGAAGCACCTTTGTAATTAGTCCCGGTGGTTCCGGTGGTGGAGGTTCTGGCGCCTGTGGTCACGGTAGTGATGCACAAGCTGCTGCTGCTGGTGTTGCTAACACTGGTGGAGGTGGCGGAGGAGCCGCAGCAAGCTATAACAATGTAAAGGGCGCTGGTGGTTCTGGCGGTTCTGGTATCGTGTGCTTCCGTGAGACTGTGGGGCTGCCGGAGTTGGCTGGGACGTGGGTTATGAATAACCGGATTTATCAGCCCGAAACCACCATCAAAGAACTGGTGAATTTCACCATGCCGGGTTATACGGTCGCAATCTATAATGCGAAAGGTATTAGGATAACTGGGGCGCCTGCTACGACCGCTTCCTTTTTGGGAATTTGGAAGTCTACGGAAGCAACTGAACAATACCTTGCTGTGTATGACTTTTACACTAATAAATGGTCAAATACGAAAGACCTGTCCCCGGCTGTACTGACATTCCCTGTCGGCGCAACAGCGTCGAACGAATTCCGCGCATGGCTGGCAAGCAACGCAACAAAGCAAGCGTAAGGAGGTGCTGGAATGGCTATTACAGGAAAACCCATCGCAATAGGCATCAGCGGGGGGACGGTGTATTTCCCGGTCAGCTACACGGCACGGCACAGCATGAGGGATGACGGAAGCGTTGTGCTGCTGGAAAGCGGACAGGCGACCTTTGAGAAACCCACGTCGGCAACAGTGACCACAGCAGACGGCAAAAGCGCCACGGCGGTGCTGGATGGCACCTACGACGTGGCGATAGGCAGCGAGGGCGGCACGACCTCTTTCGGCGACATCGTAAGTGGAGAGGGACCAGTGACGCTGACAAAAGGAGCGTGATTTAGTGAGATACGCATTAGTGGAAAACGGCACAGTGACCAACATTATCGAAATGGACAAGCGGAACGAGCAGTTCTTCCCCTCCGCCGTGTACACCGGTGACAGGCCGGTGGGCATGGGCGACACGTACACGGAGGGCAAGTTCTACCGTGACGGCAAAGAGGTGCTGACGGCACTGGAGGAAGCCAACAACGAGATAGACAGCCTGACGCAGCAGCTGGGCGAGGCTGTGGAAACCATCTATCAGGCGGATATGGACACTATCGGTTAAGAAAGGAGAAGGACGATGTACAACATTATGACGAAGCTCATCAACAAGCGGTTTTACAAGACCCGTGAGGAGGCGCAGCAGAAGTGCGACGTGTTTTACGCCGTGGGGCGTATCACGGACGAGCAGTACACGGAGCTGTGTGCGCTGATCGAGAGCGTGTACGCAAAATAAGGGCGGGGAGAATTACTCCCCCCGCCTGATGTAGGCTTCCTCGGCACGGATCTGTGCCTGTTTGAGCGCGGCAACGGCCTTTTCAAGCTGGGCAATGGCGTCGGTGACGGCGTTGAACAGGGTGAAATACTCGGGCATGGGAACACCTCCTTTCTGCAAGCAGGATAGCACAGGAGGCGTGTCAGAAACGGTCGAAGGGTGTCGAGGTGCAAAAATAATTTGAGAGGAGAACGCGGCGAATGGAACCGTGGGTACAGGAAGTGCTTTTGCCCATCGTGCTGCCCACTATTGCGGCGCTGTACTCCGGTCTGGCCGGTATCTGAGGCTTGCCCTATGATAAAGCAATACAGTTGATACGTGAAAGGAGGTGTGCGCGTGATTCAGAAAATGGAAAATGTTCTGGAACTGGAAGTAACAGACGGAACAGAACCGGTAGACTTTACCGGGGCGACAAATATTTTGCTGGCAATATCGCAAAAGCAGTGTGGCGTGTATATTGAATTGCCGGTCAACGTTCAAGACGGGAAACTGGTATGCACATTACCTTACAAGAGCGCGATGCGGCTGGTGTCGGCGCCTTGCCTGATACAGGTAATGTGGACAACTGCTACTGGCGGCAAGCGTGCTACTGCGGTGGAACAGATACCTGTTGAACGGCTTATTCGGGAGGAAGGATATGACTAAGCTTCGGTTATCTGTCAGGAAAGATCCTGTATACAAACTCTCCGCAATTCAAGCGCAGCCCATTGATGCTGGTGGAAGCAATTTGCAGACCAAGGCGCTAACCATCACCTCTAATGGCACCGTATCAGTCACACCCGATGCGCCGTATGATGCGCTGAAAAAGGTAGATGTGACTGTGAATGTGGCAAGTGGAGGCGGTTCGCCGACAGACCCTTATATAGAGTATACGTCCCTCGACAGTTCTGGTAGAGTGTTTACTGCTAAGTTTCGAGGAACAATTGTTCCAGAGCATGCATTCGCTGATTTGGCGGAATTGACATCAGTAGATATGCCAGACAATGTAATTGCAATTGGTGATAGTGGTTTTTATCGCTGCCCAAAGCTCCAATTAACAAGTCTCCCACCCGGAATTACCTCACTCGGAGATTATGCATTCTCTGATTGTTCAAAGCTAGCGTTAACAAGCCTCCCTTCTGGAATCACCTCAATTGGAGACCAGGCATTTAGGGATTGCTTTAGTCTCGCATTGACAGGTCTTCCTTCTAGAATTACCTCAATCGGAGATTACACATTTAGGAATTGTTCAAAGGTAGCACTAACAAGTCTCCCTTCTGGACTTACCTCAATCGGAGATTTTGCGTTTCTCAATTGTTACCAACTATCAATGACGACCCTGCCTTCTGGAATTACCTCAATCGGACAGTATGCATTCAACAATTGCCCAAGGCTCGCATTGACAAGTCTCCCTTCTGGGATTACTTCATTACCAACAGCCGCATTTCAGTACTGCCCAAAGCTCGCATTGACGACCTTCCCGTCTGGAATGACCTCGATTGGAGCTTATGCATTTAGGCAGGGTACAGGTCTCGCATCAATAACCCTTCCCCCCGCACTCACTACAATCGGAGATTTTGCGTTTTCCAATTGTACTGGATTAGAAACGGTTAGATTTACGAGCACGGTATCCTCAATCCCAAATGGAGTATTTTCCGGATGCACAAAACTGTCTACCATTTATGTTCCGTGGTCGCAGGGGCAAGTAGCAAATGCTCCTTGGGGTGCGAGCAATGCCACCATCATTTACGATTATACGGAGAATTAAAAAGAAAGGAGACGGCAGTGAATGGCAAAGAAGAAGTCTGATTCAGAAGGGACTATTAGAAAAATTTGAGCATAGGAGCAACAAAATGAAGAAGAATCGGAAACAGTGGGTAAAGGCCGCCGCCGTGCGCGCCGTAAAGACCGTGGTACAGACCGCCGTGGCCGCCATTCGGGGGCAGTACCCGGACGAGGAATAAACAGCAGACAGTCCAACAGGACAGAAAGGAGAGCGAATGGAACCGTGGGTACAGCAGATCGTCGTACCGCTGGCGGTAGCGATGCTGACAAGCAGCGGTTTGTGGGCACTGGTATCGAGGCGGGCGGACAAGAACAACGCAGAGCGGAAGATGCTGGTGGGTTTGGCGCATGACCGCATCATCCATCTGGGCATGGTGTACGTGACACGAGGGTACATCACGCAGGACGAGTACGAAAACCTCAATGACTATCTGTACCAGCCGTATGAAAAGATGGGCGGCAACGGCAGTGCAAAAAGGGTCATGGAAGAAGTGAGAAAGCTGCCCATCAAGCGAGAGGCGTAAAGCCGGAAAGGATAAAACTATGGACATCAACACTATCGGAGTGGCAACTGTTGCCGCTATCATCGTCATCTGCTACCTGATCGGCATGATCGTGAAGGCCACGGCGCTGGACAGCAAGTGGATTCCCATTATTTGCGGCGTGTGCGGCGGCATCATCGGTGCGCTGGCGCTGGCGTTCCACATGCCGGATTTCCCCGCCGATGACTACTTTACGGCGGTCGCCGTGGGCATTATGTCCGGCCTGACCGCAACGGGCGTTAATCAGATTTTTAAGCAGATGAAGTCTACCAACGACGAGGAGGCCATGTAAATGGCCGCCCCGAAGGTCTACCTGTCCCCGGCCATGCACATGGCAAACCCCTGTGTATATCCCCGCCCGGACGGGAAACAGTGCTATGAAGCACTGGAAAACAACGAGTACATCGACATCCTTGAGCCGATCCTGAACCGCTGCGGCATTGAGACAAAGCGCGGCTATCGGCGTACCCCCATGAACGGCGACAACGGCAACGCCATCATGAAGCAGAACGTGCGGGAGAGCGACGCGTGGGGCGCGGACGTGCATTACGTCAGCCATACCAACGGCAGCGCAGACGGCAAGGGCAACTCTCGGGGATGCCATCCCATGTACTACACCTACTCTAAGAACGGCAAGAAGCTCGGCCAGATTATGGTGAAGTATCGAAAGCAGATTTACCCGCGCACGGTGAATCTGGTGGCGCGGAGCGGTCTGTACGAGCTGCGTGTGCCGAAGGCCGTCTCCTTCTACGAGGAGCACGCCTTCCACGACAATCTGGATGACGCCACATGGTTCCACACCCACATGAAGGAGATCGCCGAGAGCGCGGCCAAGGGGCTGTGTGAGTATTTCGGGATTCCGTATGTGGAGGAGCCAAAAACCGAGCCTGAAAAAAACATCCTGTACCGGGTTCAGGTGGGCGCGTTCCGGGTCAAGGCCAACGCCGAGGCGCAGTTGGAAAAATTGAAGGCGGCGGGCTTTGACGGCTTTATTGTGGAAGTCGAAAAGTGAAATAAATCTGCTGAGCGGGAAAGAGCTATGTCAAGCCGCCTCTTTCCCCGGCGTAAAGTCCCGCAAGCTCACGGCTAAAACCGTGTTATGGACAGCTACCACAAGCAGATACGGCGCAGATTGCAGAGCATGGCACCAAAGCGGGCTATTGCGTATGTGATGAGCGTACAGCTACCGCCTGACGAAGCGGTGTGCGTTATTGAGTGTGACGTAAAGCGGAAGAGCTATTGCGAAACTGCGTTCCTGCTGAATGTTTCTCCGGAAACGGTAAAGCGGTGCCGCAGGAGGGCATATCAGAAATTTGCAGACGAAGAAAGAAGCCGCACCATTTAGGTGCGGCTTCTTTGTTTACGTCCGGCAGGGGGAGAACCGGGCATAATGAATGGGGGAGATGCCCTCCGGGAGCATTCCGAAGTGGCTGATTTTATTATACATCGTTTCTGCGGTATTGTACAAGTAAATATTTCGCAAATTAACGGCCTTTTTCTGATCTTTAACACCCCCTTTGGTGGGGCTGTTTTGTGTTACGCTTATTGCAAGAAACGGAGGTGCTTGCATGGTTGAAAAGCTGGTATCGCTGGGGTTTACTCAGCAGATGGCGGAGGACATTATTTGGGCGTATCAGGATGATCTTCCGGGGCTTAAAGCCTATGTGCAGGTGATAGAAATGGTGGCGGCGCATGTATAGCTACTTCAACGAAAACCCACACGGGAAAAATGTGGGAGACTGCACCGTTCGGGCTATTTCAAAAGCCACCGGAAAAGAGTGGGGCGAAACGTACCTTGCTATGGCAGTGGAGGGGTATCTGGAAGGTGATATGCCATCCGCAAACGCGGTGTGGGGCGCGTATTTGCGGCGTATAGGCTACCGGCGGTACATGGTGCCGGATACTTGCCCGGATTGCTACACAGTCGGTAGTTTTGCCGATGAACACCCGGAGGGGACGTTTATCCTTGCGCTATCCGGGCACGTCGTGTGTGTGCAAGACGGCGTGATCTATGACAGCTGGAACAGCGAAAACGAAATTGTTTTGTATTACTGGCAAAAAGAAAGTGAGGCGTAACTATGGCATTTAACCCGTATTTTAACCCTTATTACCCACAGCCGATGCAGGACAACCTTGCCCAGCTCCGGCAGCAGCAAATGCAGACCATGCCGCCGCAGATACCGCAAATTCCGCCCATGCAGAACCCGGTGGCGCAGGGCGGCGTACAGTGGGTAGCTGGTAGGCCGGAGGCGGAGAATTGGCTGATTGCGCCCAACTCCGCTATTGCGCTGTGGGACAGCACGGCTCCCGTTGTGTACCTTAAACAGGCCGATGCAAGCGGCAAACCGACCCTCAAGACGTATGACCTTGTAGAACGCCTTGCAAGCGCTCCTGACGCGCAGAAAGCTCCCGCCCCGGAATATGTGACCCGTAAAGAGTTCGACGCGCTGGCGGCGCTTGTGGGCGAAATGAAGGGCAAGAAGAAGCGCAAGGTAGAGGAGGAAGATGACGATGAGTAACAATCCGTTTTTCAATGCGTTAGGTGGCGGACAGATGCCGGGGGCGATGAGCGGCTTTCCCCAACTGTTACAGCAGTTCAAGCAGTTCAAGGCAAGTTTTAAAGGCGACCCAAAAGCGGAAGTAGAGAAAATGCTGCAAAGCGGCAGAATCTCACAAGACCAGTTGAACAAGATACAGTCAATGGCAAACCAATTTCAGGGGCTTTTCAAGTAAATCAAAATCGTGGCCACGGTTTGATATAAAAAATTTTCAAAAGGAGTGATACTATGTCTCTTTCCGATGGCACCCCCATGATGACTATGCCTGTGGCTCCTGCCAACACAGGCAACGGTAACAGCTTCGGCTGGGGCGGTGATGGCGCGTGGTGGATCGTGCTGTTCCTCATTTTCGCCGCGTTTGGCGGCTGGGGTAATGGCTTTGGTTTCGGTGGCGGCGGCAACGGCGTGATGGACGGTTATGTTCTGACCTCTGACTTTGCCAACATCGAGCGCAAGATCGACAGTGTAAATCAGGGACTTTGCGACGGATTTTACCAGCAGGCGCAGCTTGTCAACGGCACCAACATGGCGATGGCAAACGGATTTGCACAGGCCGAGCTGTCCCGTAGCAACCAGCAGGCGGCGCTAATGCAGCAGCTCAACGCCATGCAGATGCAGGCCGCAAATTGCTGTTGCGAAAACCGGGCGGCTATTGCCCAGGTGCGGTACGACATGGCGACCCAGGCTTGCGACACCCGCAACACGGTCAACACCGCTGCGCGTGACATCATCGACAACCAGAACCAGAACAGCCGCGCTATCCTTGACTTCCTGACGCAGAACAAGATGCGTGATCTGGAAAGTGCCAATCAGGAGCTGCGCCTTGCCGCATCTCAGGCTGCGCAGAACAACTACCTGATCTCCCAGCTGCGCCCTTGCCCCACCCCAGCTTACATTACTTGTAATCCTTGGGCGGGCAGCGGATATGGCGGATGCGGAACCGGCTGCGGCTGCTGACAACTGCATAGGATAGCTTTTTCCCCACACGTGGAAAATGGTCGGCCCCGTGCCGATACTGATAACAAAGCGGCGGGGCGATAGTCCCGCCGCTGTATTTTAACTGAGAAAGGAATGATTTTAATGGCAGAATTTACTTCTGCGGCAATTCAGACCGTTGCTGCTGGGCAGAACGTTCCTCTAACGGAAACGGCGGCCAACAGCAAGCCCTGTATCGTGCATCGTGAAGGTGCGGGCATTGTGACTTTGCGCGGCCTGACAAACCAGTGTAAAGCGCGGTTCCGCGTAGCTTTTGGCGGCAACATTGCAATTCCCACCGGCGGAACTGTGGAAGCTATTACCGCTGCACTGGCTATTAACGGTGAACCGCTGACTAGCGCTATGGCCACTGTCACCCCCGCCGCCGTGGGAAACTATTTCAACATTTATGTTAGCGCCATTGTGGAGGTGCCGAAGGGCTGTTGCCTGACTGTGGCTATGGAAAACACGAGCACACAGGCAATCAATTTCGCCAACTCCAACTTGACCGTTGACCGCGTAAGCTGAAAGGAGTAAACTATGAGTATGAAAGCAATGTACGATTTGCGTGATATGCTTTGCAAGGAGCTTGACGAGATCGCCCACAAAGGAGAGCTTGGCGCCGGGGATCTGGACATCGCGCATAAGCTGGTAAGCACCATCAAGAACATCGACAAGATCGATTTGATGGAAGATGAAGGGTACAGCCGTGACGGCGATTATTCCCAGCGGCGTTACTCCCGCGACGGCGACTATTCCCAGCGTAAGTATTCCCGCGACAGCTACGGCGGCAGTTCTTACGCACGACGTGGCACCCACTATGTGCGCGGCCATTATAGCCGCGACGGCGCAAAAGACGACATGAAGCGCCAGCTGCAAGAGATGCTGGACAATGCGGACGATGATACTATCCGCAGCGCTATTCAGCGGTGCATGGATGCCGTGGAGGGCTGAAAGGGGGTAATTCCCCTTGATCGACGAAAAGGAACTTAAAGCCTGGATAGCCAGACTGGAAACAGAACAATCAAGCTGGTCGAACTACGAGAAGTTGGCCGCGCTGTACATTATACAAAACCAGCACGAAAGGCAGAAAAACCCTGCACCGGAGGCTATGTATTCCGGCGCACCGGCTCCTGATGTGGTAGACGGTGACAGTGACTTCATGCAAGCGGTATCATCCCGCGCGCCGGAACAGGCGTGGGCCATAGTGGACGAGTTGATGGATGCGCTGAAAGTGACCAATGCGCGAATGTATGATAACGTGATGCGAAAGATGCGAGGATAAAGTATCCCCCGCCTGTTTTGGCGGGGGATATTGCCGTGTACTTAGATGGACGCAACCGTCAGCATGCGGGCGTTTTTGCAGCCAATTTCAGCTCGAATTTACTTTGGCAAAACTGCTTCGCACCGAAAAAGAG
>ENA-USZK01000022-USZK01000022.1-human-gut-metagenome-genome-assembly--contig:-NODE-22-length-68854-cov-8.766506_pt1 | contig 68854 bp, 60 predicted proteins | sample MGYA00250043_ERZ773534 | MGnify/ENA primary metagenome ERZ773534 (study PRJEB29103, sample SAMN06112056) | human gut metagenome | biome: human gut; feature: ankylosing spondylitis patient; material... | reverse complement strand
CAACTACGGCGCAGTGGCGGAGAAATACTATGGCTATCATGTTTCTGTAGTGGATCTGCGCAATCCCACGCGCTCGGGTGGCTATAATCTCATGACCCTCATCAACCACTACATGGATGAGACACGGGCGACCGGCGGTCTTGCCGCCCGTGCCAAAGCGGAGAAGTACGCCAAGATACTGGCCAAGACCGTCGTGTCTCCGAACGGCGACACTGACTACGGGCAGAACGCCTACTTCTACGATGCGGCGGAGGGCTTGCTGACCTCCGTGGTGCTCCTGCTGGCGGAATTCCTGCCGCCGGACAGCAAATGCCCCGCAGAGCGCCGACACATCGTGTCCGTATTCAAGCTGGTACAGGAGCTGCTGGCGCCCTCCGGCGTTCGCGGCAAAAACTGGTTCACGCTTCTGATGGACAGACTGCCGGACGTACACAAGGCCCGGTGGTTTGCCGGTGCAGCGCTGGATGCCTCCGAACAGGCCATGGCCTCCGTCATGTCCACGGTGCTGTCCCGGCTCAACGCCTTCCTGGACTCGGAGCTGGAGCAGGTGCTGTGCTTCGACAGCGCCACCAACGCCGAGCAGTTTGCGGCGGAGAAGTCCGCTATCTTCCTCATCCTGCCGGAGGAGGACACCACCAAAAACTTCATGGCAGGCTTGATGATACAGGCGCTGGCGCGGGAGCTGTTCGCCGTGGCGGATGAAAACGGCGGACGGCTGCCCAACCGTGTGGTGTTCTATTGTGATGAGTTCGGAACTATGCCCGCCTTTGACGTGGAGGCGCTGTTCAGCGCAGGTCGCTCTCGCGGTATCACACTGGTACCCATCATCCAATCGCTGGCGCAGTTGGAGAAGAATTACGGCAGAGAAGGCGCAGAAATATTGACTGACAACTGTCAGGATACCATCTTCGGCGGCTTTGCGCCCAACAGTCAGACGGCGGAGCAGCTCTCCAAATCGCTGGGCAGCCGCACGGTACTCAGCGGCTCTGTCAGTAAGGGGAAGAACGATCCCAGCCAGAGCTTGCAGATGATAGAGCGTCCACTGATGACGCCGGACGAGTTGAAATCCATTCCCAAGGGCAGCTTTGTGGTGATGAAAACGGGGACGCATCCTATGCAGACAAAGCTGCGGCTGTTCTTCGACTGGGGCATTACCTTTGGTGAGCCGTATGCAACCCCGGAACACGCGACGCGGCCTGTGGCCTACGCCAGCCGCCAGGAACTGTTCCTAAGTATCAGCAAAAGATATGGCAAGAGCAGCGACCAGCCCGCACAGGCGCAGCAGGCATCGACCACACAGAGAAGAGCACCTCGCTCGGCCATGGGACTCTACAGCGAGGACACAAGGCCATGAGCTACTTTGGAAGCATCTATGCAGATCAGGAGCTGTCTCATCGCGCCAGGACGGTCTATATGTACCTGAAGGATCGCTCCAACGTAGGAGACACCTGCTGGCCCAGCGTCCGCAGGATAGCGGAGGACTTGAAGCTGTCCCGCCGCACCGTGCAGCGGGCGTTGACAGATTTGGAACGTCACGGTTTCCTGGAGCGCACCCATCGCCGCCGTCCCAACGGCAGTCTGACCAGCAACCTGTACCGCGTCAAGTGAGCAGGAAAAGAGCGCACCTCCCGCCAAGGGGGAGGTGCGCTCTTGAACTGTCATAAGGGTAGCGTCACCATGGCGCACCCGGAAGGACTCACTCTATCGGAGGAACTAAGGCAGAAGAAAGAATAGGACAAGACTTCTTGTAGAAGCAGAGCAAGTGTGCTATACTCTGACTTGTGTGTTTGTCTACGAGGAGGGCAGCTATGTTCTACACCGAGGAAGAAGTATCTGTGATCACAGGCCTGCTCAACGCCTATTTGGTGCGGGAACACGCCAGTGAAAAGGTCAGAGAATCGTATACCCGGATCAGCGAAGGACTCCAAAGCCATGCACTGACGAGGGACGATTATGTTTGGCTGGAGAATGCGCTGTTGTTCCTCCGTCCATATTGGTGGAGCGACCGCGAGGACGGACGGATGCTGATGGATGCCCTCTTACATACGCAGACACTGGCACGGAGAACGTAATAAAAATTGATGAAGGGTGTATCGCTCGATACACCCTTCATTTTTTATTCGGCAGTATTCCGTGTTTCACGTCCTTTGAGCATCTTGTCGGGGATCATAGACGCGCTGATGAGATCGGCAGGATCAACTTCCAGTGCATCCGCAATATCGAAGAACACATCCAGCGTGAAGTTGTGTGCCGTTCCGGGCGCTTCGATGACGCTCAGAAGTGAACGGCTGATACCAGCTTTCTCTGCCAGCTTTTCCTGCGACATTCCACGCAGCTTGCGGAGGGTGACGATGGCAATGCCGATTTGGATAAAGCGGTCATTGTTTTTGAACGAAACAGTTTTACTCATGCGGAATGTCCTTGCCTTTCGTGGTATGGGTAAATTATACTGTTTCTCCACGCCACTTTCTGTCTGAAATAGAAAGCGTTTGACACGAGATGGTGGCAATAGTATAATCTAAAACAATCAAATGCTTTCCTAATAAGACAAAGATATATTGTTGCAGACGAGGTGAACGATGGAAATGGATAAGCCGATACGCTGTGCGATTATCGGGCAGCATCCTATGCGCTTTCCGTGGGGCTTCGATGAAGAAGATGAGTCCTGCGGCAAAATGAAGATGGAACTGGCGCAGCAGATCATGGTGCTGCGCCAGAATGGTGTGCCGCAGTTCCTTGTGGCCTGTGACTGCGGTGTGGGACTGTACGCCGCTGAGATCGTCAACGGTCTGCGGGCAACGACCGACCATGACCTGATGCTCATTTGCTACACGCCCCATGAGGAGCAGGCGACAAAATGGGCGCCCTATTTGCGGGAACGGTACTTCGATATGCTGACCGCCTGCACCTACCTGTCTGCTGTGTGCGAAGCTGGCGCACCGGGCGCGCAGCTCCAAGCCTACAAGAAGATCATCGACCTCGCCGATGTGGTGCTGTGCGTCTACGATACGGACATACCGGCCACAAGCAGTGCGGAGGATAGAGCGTTGGCCTACGCAGAGGGGCAGCACAAGTCGCTGGTGCTGCTGCATCCGACAGAACTGACCACAAAACAGATCTCCGCTGCCCATGACGCGAGATGACAAAGATCATGCCGTGTGCTATACTGTCGGCATTGAGCCAAGGAGGTGTCTGAGATGCCGTTCCAATACCATGTCCGCGAAATGACGGCGGAGACAAGCGTAGAAGAATTCGTGACACGCTTTGTCCGTGTGGAGAAGTTCCTGCCCTTCTGCAAGCAGTGCGGCAGCTACAATACCCGCTGGACGTGTCCGCCCTTTGACTTTGATCCCATGACCATTTGGCAGAGCTACAGGGGACTACGGCTGTATGCCCGCATCTTACAGGCGGATGTGCCGGAGCAGCCGCTGGACGAGGCGGTGGCGGCACTGAAGCAGGAAAAGCGTCTGTACTGGCAAGAGCTTCAGCGGTGGGAGAGGGAAACGCCGGGGAGCCAGATGCTGCTGGCGGGCACCTGCGACCAGTGCGAGGTATGCGAAAAGGCACAGGGGCGTCCCTGCGACAGACCGGAGCTGCTGCGCTACTCCATCGAGGCGCTGGGCGGCGATGTGGAGGGCTGTTTGCAGCACTACTTCCACCTGCCCATGCTGTGGGGCAGGGATGGCAAAGCGCCGGACTACTTTGTGTTGGTGGGCGGTCTGCTCACTAAGTGACAACGAAAAATGACGGGTGTATCAGTCGATACACCCGTCATTTTTTCTCATTCTTCTTCGCGGCGTTGGCGGCGGCGCGGGCCTTGTCGCGGTTCTTGCGCTGAGCGACGAGATCGGCCTTGGCCTGCCGTTTTGCTTTTCGTTCCTGCAAGAGCTGCACCTCCTGCCGCTGGTACTCCTGCTCGTAGCGGGGATAGTGATGATCCCGCGGCGGCTTGTACTGTGAAGGCAGCTCTGCGGCCTTCAGCGCCGCAGACCAGTTGCCGAAGCGTTGGGCAATGTACGCACCACCCACGACCTCGCAGGGTGCGGGCGTATAGGACACATCGACGCACTGACGTACATAGGCGATGAGGTCGGCGTCGCTGGCGGTTTCATATTCTATCGCAAAAGCCTCGTCCTGCGCTTGCAGGGCTTCAATGGTGCGTTTGACGATCTGCTGATGCAGCAGGTTATCACCGTTGACCTGTGGCATTTTTATGTCCCTCCTGGGCATAATAAACTCAGCCAGATGGAGCGGCATCCTTCGTAAATCATCATCATTCAGGAAAGCATTTTTCGCCACCGGCTATGGTAAAACGATAGCATTTGCGGGGCGGGAAGTCAAGTGTGGCATCGGTGTCAGGGCGAAAACAGTCGCTGGAGACCGAAACGGGAGGTATATCCGCCGAGCCTTTCCGCGATGATGGATGATAAAAAGTGTGTTCGCCGTCAAAAATCGCGTCAGGAGGAGTACGAAATGGCACGCAGAGGGGAGAACATCTATAAGCGTGGAGATGGCCGCTGGGAGGGCCGCTATATCCGAGGTCGGACGCCGGAGGGACGGGCGCAGTACGGCTACGTCTACGCCGCCACCTACAGCGTCTGTCGGGAAAAACGGCGGCAGCGTCTGCGGGAGCTGCCCCGTGAGATCACGCCAAGCAATAACATGACACTGCCGGAAGCCGTGGATCTGTTTTTCGCGGAGCGAGAGCGAAAGCTGAAGGAGTCCACCGTCAGCCGGTATCGGTATGTGGTACGGCAGTATATCCAGCCGCAGCTGGGCGCTGCGCCGCTGCATGCGCTGACGGAGCAGCGAGTAGCGGATTTTTACCGGAAGCTCCAGGAGCGGGGCCTGTCGGCCAAAAGTACACGGGATGTTGGCGTACTGCTGCGAGCCATTCTGCGGATGGCGGCCAAGCGGGGGTGCTTCTGCACGGGCCTGAACGCCGAACTGCCGGTATACAAGAAGCGGCAGGTGGAGATATTCACCGAGCCGGAGATCCTGCGGCTGGCGCATCATATCGTAAACGAGCCTGACCTGACCGGTCTTGGCGTTCTACTGACGCTGAACAGCGGCCTTCGTCTGGGAGAGTTGTGTGCGCTGCGTTGGTCGGACATCGACCTCCATGCGGGCTTTCTGCGGGTGGAACGGGAGGTACAGCGGATCTATGAGAAAGGCTGCACAAGACTCATTGTGCAGCCGCCCAAGAGCGAATCGTCGCTGCGGAGAATACCGCTGCCAACTGATATCCTGTCCCTGCTGGCAGCGCACAGACCCGAGAACGCGGGCAGTTTCTGCCTGCTGACAAGCTCCGGCGATCCGCTGGAACCGCGTACTATGCAGAACCGATATAGGTCGCTGTTGAAACGAGCGGGCGTCCCGTATCGAAATTTCCATGCCCTGCGGCACACCTACGCCACACGCTGCATCGAGCAGAATGTGGATGTCAAAAGCGTCAGCGAGATGCTGGGCCACAGCGACGTGCGGATCACGCTGCAAACCTATGTCCATGTCTCCCTGCGGCATAAGCGGCAGGCGGTGCAGAGCATCTGCTTCCTGCCCATCTGCGGAAACGCAGACCTTGCGCCGTCAGAAATTCCGTCAGGCGCAGCAAAAACCGCCGCACGACATGGCGCGGCGGCGCAGGTTTCCTGAATGATGATGATTTACGAAAAAAGCTGTGCCGCCTGCGCAACAGAATACCCAAAAAGCGGCAGGTACGCAATCCGCGCACCTGCCGCTTTTCAATCGCGTGACAAATTTCATACGATATGCTATACTATCCCCATCACCACCAAGGAGGACGTATCATGCGTATCAACTGGTTCAAGGACGAAAATCACCTGGTCTATATCAACGGCGCGACACAGCTGGCAGAGCTGGAACGGACGCTGCACTTCCCCGGACTGGAGGAAGCGGCCAACGAGCTGCGGCAGCACCCCACAGCGGAGGGCTTTACCATCAAGGGCCCCAAGCGCACCAGCGGACGGCTGTTCGTGCCTGATCTGACCTTCGGCGAGCACATCGAGATGGGCGAAAACATCTTCTTCTATATGGGTGAGATGCAGGAGTGCTACGTCATCTACTGGCCGGACGCACCGGTGGCAAAGTGAGGCGGCATCGCACATGACTTTCCTGCAAAAGCATCACGGGCAGATGTCCGATTCCATGCTGACAGCCTTTTTCATCATCCTATCCGGCGGCCTGCAGGACGCCTATACCTACTGCTGCCGGGGCAAGGTGTTTGCCAACGCCCAGACTGGCAATATCGTGCTGCTGAGTACGCATCTATTCGAGGGAGACTGGGGACAGGCGCTGCGATACTTAGTCCCCGTGCTGGCGTTTCTGCTGGGTATCTACATCGCGGAGTGCGTCCACCGGCACTTCAAGCGGATGGAGAAGGTACACTGGCGGCAGCTTATCATTCTGGCGGAGATCGTGCTGCTGGCGGCAGTGGGCTTCCTGCCGGAGACGCTGAACACCACCGCCAACGCCGTGGTGTCCTTCGTGTGCGCCATGCAGGTGCAGACCTTCCGCAAGGTGCGGGGCCACGCCTACGCCAGCACCATGTGCATTGGCAATATGCGCAGCGGAACGGAGGCGCTGTGCGCCTACTTCCATACGGGGGATAAGGAAATACTCCACCAGGCGCTGACGTATTTCGGCGTGGTGCTGCTGTTCGCGCTGGGCGCGGGCGTCGGCAGCATCGCCACGCTCCATTGGGGCGCGGGGACGATCTGGCTGTCCTGCGGGCTGCTGACCGTCAGTTTTCTCATTATGTTCATCCACGACGAGGAACAGAAGCTGAACGAATAAAAACAACACCGGCGGCGTTACCCACACGCTGCCGGTGCTGCTTTGAGGTGGTGTTCCTCATGGAAAAGAAAAGTAAAAGTACGGTCTGGCTGAACCGTGGCTTCATCATAGCAGGTCGAATAGTGTTTGTGAAGCGCATCTTTGTTCTTGAAAACATGAGGACTTGTATAGTATAATGCTCCTCGAAACGAGGTGCGCCATGAGTATTTCCAAATATCAGGTATTTCTCAAAACTGTCTCCTGCGGCAGCTTCTCCAAGGCGGCGGAGGCCATGAACTTCACCCAGTCCGGCATCAGCCACGCCATCAACTCGCTGGAAAACGAGCTGGGCGTGAAGCTGTTAAGCCGCAACCGCGGCGGCGTGGTGCTGACGGCGGACGGACGGGCAGTGCTGCCCAAAATTGAGAAGCTGTGCGCCGCCCACCACTCCCTGATGCAGACGGTGGAGGGGCTGAAGGATATGGACAGCGGCCTTGTGAAGATCGCCACCTTCTCCAGCGTGTCCGCCCAGTGGCTGCCCCGCATCCTCAAGAGCTTCGGGAAGATCTACCCTAACATCGAGTTCGAGGTGGTCACTGGTGACTTCTACGATCAGATCGAGGGCTGGATCGTCAACGGCACGGTGGACTGCGGCTTTCTGCGTCTGCCGTCGGTGAAGCGCTTGCAGACCTACGCCCTGCACCGTGACGAATTGCAGGTCATCGTCCCCTGCGACCACCCCTACGCCGACCGCGACCCGTTCCCTGTGTCTGCGCTGGCAGAGGAACCCTTCATCCAGCTGGAGGAGGGCGACGACTACGAGATCATGGCGGCCTTTGACGAGATGGGCATCCGCCCCAACGTGAAGTACATCGCGCGGGAGGACAGAACGATTCTCGCCATGGTGTCGGAGGGGTTGGGCATCAGCCTGCTGCCGGAGCTGATGGTGCGGCACAGTCCTACGCCCATCAAGGTCTGCCATGCGCCCCTGCATTTCTACCGCACTATCGGCATCGGTGTCAAGGACAAGAAGGCGCTTTCCAACTCCACCCGTCTGTTCGTGGACTATGTGCGGACGTGGGTGGCGGAAAACGGGAATACATAAACGTTCAACTTTCGCTAAAAAAGCATGAGAACACGTCATGTAATACAGACAAGAACGCAGTTCCCATACGGCTTTGCGGGAACGAACAAACGACGCCGCAAAAATGTATCCTTCCGCGAAACAAAATCCCTCTTGCAAAACGGCACAGTGTCTATGATAATAGCAACCGTAGTCCCCGAAAAAGTGAATAGGCTTACCGGTCTGAAACGCTGCGGCGTTTCGGTGAAAGTTGGAATGTGGGTCAAAGTCCCCGCGAACAGGTCACTGTGAGGCTCCTCTGAGGCAGGAGATAAGTCAGGTCGCGCCGGTAAGCGTCACAATGCACACGCCTGAAACCGAGCTGCATGAACGGGGGCTTCGCGCCCGTTTACACGAGAGAAGCGTCGGCATTTGCCGGCGCTTTTTGCATGAAGTCAGGGCACCTATGGGGGACGGAAAGGTGCTTGAAAAAATGGGAGAACGCAGGAAATACGTCCGCAGGGACGCCACGGTGGAACGGCTATCCGCTATCTTTTTAGAGGATATGGTTGGGAGCGTAAAGCCGTCCACGCTGGCGTGCTACCGCCGCAATATCCAATGCCACATCCTGCCGGCGCTGGGCGAATGCGTGGCGGCGGAACTGACGGCGGCGGAGATCAACGACTACATCCAGCAGTTGCAGGAGGACTATTCGCCCAAGCTGGTGCGAGAAATCGGTGGCCTTCTGCTGCGGATCGTGGGCATGGCCGGTGTGGGCTACGGCGAGGATGTGACGCTGCCGAAGGTGCGGCAGAAGGCCGTGGAGGTGTTCACCGAGCCGGAACTGAAGCAGATGGGGCAGGTCATCCTGCGCCGCCCAGACAGGACGGGACTTGGCGTGCTGCTGACAGCCTACACCGGCCTGCGGCTGGGAGAGCTGTGCGGCCTGCAATGGCAGGACGTGGACGTCGGCGCGGGACTGCTGCACATCCAGCGGACGGTGGAGCGCATCGCGCAGATAGGCGGCGGGACGTGCCTGACGGTGCAGCCACCGAAAACGGAAAATTCCGAACGCTGGATACCTATCCCGAAAGAGATGCTGCGGATGCTGAAGCCAGAGACAAAGCAGCCGGACAGCTACCTGCTGACCGACGGGGAGATCGTCCCTGACCCGCGGGCGATGCAATACCGCTATAAGGTGTTGTTGGAGCGCTGCGGTGTGCGGTATCGGAATTTCCATTGCCTGCGGCACAGCTACGCCACGCGGTGCGTGGAGCGGGGGGTGGACGTGAAAAGCGTCAGTGAGCTTCTGGGCCACGCCGATGTCCGCACCACGCTTCGGCTGTACGTCCACTCGTCCATGGACTACAAGCGCAGGGCCGTGGAGGGGATTGGCTTTCTCAAGGGAATAACGTAAAAAAGGACGCCGAAAGGCGTCCTTTATCCAAAAAATGGCACAAAAATTTTCGCAAAGTAACATACTTTGCGAAAACTTTCCAATTTCAACCGAATAACAGTATATACCAGCCGTTTTTCCGTGTCAACAACGAGTTCTAATTTTCGACTTTTTTCTGGCGTAAATCTGGAATGCCTTGCAGCACAAGGCGTCCCGCGCTTTTTCGCAAAGTATGTTACTTTGCGAAAAAAACGAGGCCAAAAACTGAATAAAAGGTCTTGCGAAGTCGTGTGGCTGTCGCTGTAAAGGCGGTATATCATTACCGTCAGGCGGCAGTTTTGAAGGAATGGGGTGATGCCCCCTGCGGACGGCGCTGTTGACGTAAGGAATGGACCAAAGCGGCAGAAATGCCGTGTGGCGAATAGCAGCCATTGGAGCGAACGCTCTGAGAAGGTAGGTTCAGGTACGAGAAGGGCAAACGTCCTTCGTGACGTTAGGGCAGAAGAATTGCACGATGGAGGATCAGTGTTGGACAGCGGGCGATCTCTCCCTGACGGCATAGGCGGGAGTGCGCGCTGACGAGATTCGTCAGCGCATTTTCATTTCTGCCGGATCACCGCTGGTTTTCTTTGGAAAACCGGCGATTTTTGTAAGGGAGGACTATGCCATGTCACACAGAAATCCCCGCGAGAGGTTTGACTACAAGAGTTGGTTTGAGCGTAATGTGGCCAAGCGTACCGTGGCGGCGCTGGAAGCGCGGGACGCGGAGTTTGCCGAAAAGCACGCGGATACGCCGCTGGCGCATTTGGCGCAATACGTCGGCAATCGTGCTGAACTGCTGCGGCACACGCCCAGTCCCTGCGAGATAGACGGCGGCACGTTTATCGAGGAGCGCTTCGGCGGTTGGGACGCGGCACTGGAGATGGCACGTCTGCGGCCACCGGCGAAAGAGCCCAAGTTGAAAGACACCGCACGCTACAAGCGGGAAAAAGCCGTGCAGGAGCCGCTGTTCTACGAGGAATCCGCGCGCAAGAAGAAGGCGAAACGCGCCAAGGCCGCAGCCAGTCATGCGGCGCAGCAATCACGGCTGGAAGAGAAAAAGCGGCTGGAGCAGGAAAAGAAAGAGGCTCGTGATGCCGCTGCCCGCCAGTGTGAAGTCGAGAAAGCGGCAAAGGCCGCAGAGCAGGAGGTGTCCTGCTGAGTTACCCTTGTCAAGCCATGACGGTCTGAACGGAGACTGTCAGCTTTCCATAAGGGTGGGAGGGGAAAAGCCGCCCCTCCCACCTTCCTCTCTTTGTTGAACGGCAAAACCAAAACCACATACAAAAGCAAATATGTTACCCGCCCCTGCGGGGCAGGTAACGGGAAAAATACGTCCCATCTGCGGGGCGGGAAACAGGAATAGGAGCAAACACACATGATCTCTTTGAGTGAAATACTGCATACCATCGCCCAGGCGCTGATGATCCCCTGCCTCATTATACTGATAATTCTGATGGCCGGGGCGGTCTGGCAGATCGGCGACATCGTGGTTGAGTACATCGCGGAGCGCCGCAAGCATAAGTGTAACGTCCCCCAGCTGCTGCGCGACGTACACGCGGCGGGCGCGGACGGCCTTGCGGAGCTGATTGAAAACAGCGGCCTGCTGCGGCGGCAGAAGAAGGCCCTGCTGGAGCTGGCGGAGAGCCGGGGGCTGCCCAAGGACACCCTGACGGCGCTGGCGGAGCGCCTGCTGGCCACGGAGGAGGCGCGGAACGCCCGCACCACCTCCATCACGGACATGATCGCCAAGCTGGGCCCCATGTTCGGCCTGCTGGGCACGCTGATACCCCTGGGCCCCGGCATCGTGGCGCTGGGACAGGGCGACACGGTGACGCTGTCGGAGTCCATGAACGTGGCATTCGACACCACCATCGCCGGCGTCATCAGCGCGGCGGTGGCCAGCGTCATCTCCCACATCCGCAAGCGGTGGTACAACGACGACATGGTGTCGCTGGAAACGCTGATGGAGGCAGTTTTGGAGGAGGTCACGAGCGATGTTGAAGAGTAAGTTTTCCTCCCGCCGCCGGGTGACGGAGGAGGTGGACGCCATGTCCGGGCTGGCGAACCTGTCGGACGTGATGCTGGTGTTCGCCTGCGGGCTGATGGCGGCGGTGATCCTGAACTGGAACGTGGATCTGAGCAAGACCCGCGTGGAGATCCTCCAGCGGGAGCAGATGCAGGAGCTGGACAACGCGGAGGAGATGGAGCAGGACATCCAGTCCTCCAGCAGCTTCGAGCAGAAGGGCACGGTGTACGAAGACCCGGAGACCGGGAAGCTGTATGTGGTGATGCCGAAGGGCAGTAACTGAAATAGTTTTCACATAGATACGTTCAACAACGAGAGGAGCAAATCACATGAAGAAACGGACAAGCAGAGTGTCCCGGCGCATCGTGAGCCTGCTGATGAGCCTGGTGCTCACGCTCACGCTGGTGACCCCCGCGGCCTTTGCCACGGAGGTGGTGGGCGGCAGCGGTACGGCCATCATCGAGGGCGATACGAACCCGGCTGATCCCGCCCCCGGCGAGGACAGCGAGAACAATGAGAACAAGAACACCGAGGACGGCAAGGACGAACAGCCCACCGAACCCGGTGATGGGGATAAGAACCCCGATGAGGATAATGGCGACGATGCCAGCAAGCCCGATGGGGATAGCAAGGACAAAGAAAACCCCGATGGGGATAAGAAGGACGAGGAAAACAAGAACGAGCAGCCCACCGAGGACGAGAATAACGGCGATGACGAGATCGCTCTGCTGAACGCCGAGAACGCCGCGGATGTGTGGGTCGGCAATATTGCGGAAAAGTTTGCTGGTGGTACTGGTACGGAGTCTGATCCCTACCAAATCAGCAACGGCGCGGAGCTGGCGTATCTGGCGCAGCAGGTGAATAGCGAGAAAATAGACTCCGAAGACACATTCATCACATTGACAAATAATATTGACCTTAATAACAAAGCTTGGACACCTATTGGTAATAGCGATAGTGTGTTCGCTGGCACGTTTGACGGCAACGGCCATACCATCAGTGGGCTGTATATTAACATCACTGGCAGTTATTCCCCTAAAAAGGGCAGATTGTATCAGGGCCTGTTCGGTTGTGTTGAAGATGGCACGGTACAGAATCTTATTGTTACGGGCAGTGTAACGATCGGGAACGAAAAGAGCGTGAATGTGAGTTGCATTGGCGGTATTGTAGGCATAAATGACGGCGGCAAAGTGCAGAACTGCGGCTTTTACGGCACAGTTTCGGCAAAACAGAACGTATCAAATACCCCGAAGGACTGCACCAAAGACAATGGAGGTGTAGTAGGTAAAGGTAAAGCTCCTAAGTGCTGGTATTTCTGTACGGATATAAAGAGTGCCTCTCCTCTGGGCGCGTGCGGTGGTTCCGCTGCAAACTGCTATCAAAACGTGTCGGAGGATGTGGCTAAAGGCGACTATATAAAAGACCTCAACAGCTTTAAGGCGGTCCTGCAGATGAATGCTGCTGGCTCCGATATGTGGAAGCCCGGCGAGAAGCACCCGGAGTTTTTGCAGGAAAGTGAGAAACTGGTGGTATTGCAGCCGTTGTTTGACGATACAACAGCTGCCGTACAGGTCAATGGCAGTAAAGAGGGTGCAGTGGTAACAGGCGATGAGTCCGTTGTATTGACCGGCACGGATGTTTACTACCGTGTGGGCGAAAATGGAAACTGGACAAAAATCAGTAATGAACCACTTGTTTTGGGTGCAAATAAAGTCGCGACCATTTACTATGCCAGTGCAGAGGAACTCCAGAGCATAAAGTGGTACGATCCAAACGTGAATGAGTTTGTCCTTACCACCGCAGGACAACTGACCTACCTGGCACAGTTGGTCAATGGGGGAACAGACTTTGCGGGGAAAACGATCAGGCTGGGCAGCGACATTGAAATTTCTAAAACATGGGCAGCACCGATTGGAACGCAATTTAAATCGTTTAAAGGCACATTTGATGGCGAAGGTCATGTTGTCAGTGTAAAGGATAGCACAACATTCGGCGGTTTATTCGGTTATAACGACGGAACCATCCGTAATGTGATCGTGACTGGTATTGTGGATGCGTCCAGCGTGGCAGGTCCCAATGTCGGAGGCATTGCGGGTACGAGCCGCAAGACGATTCAAAACTGTGGCTTCTATGGGAAGTTTGAGAATATTGAAGGGAAGACACTCTGTGGTGTAGCAAATGCTTCCAGCGGAGTAGAAAACTGCTGGTTTTGCAATACCGGAGAAGACAGTGTTGATGTAGCAGGGAATCAGTATAACAAACCCAAGAACTCCTATGTCAATAAGGGTGAAAGCGCCAAATTAGGTGGTGAGCTGGTTTCCGAGAACTTCGCCGCTGTGGTGGCGGAAAAGCTTAACGATGCGCTGGCTGACAGTTGGTTCCCGTGGGTGACACGGGAGGGGTGTGACTACCCTGTTATGCTGATCGAGGGAAAACTGGTCAACGTGACAAGCTATGACGGCGCGGATGATACGATAGTGACGATCGGCGACAGTGGCACGACAAGTGCGGCCGTTACGGATAATACGGTTACCCTGAAATTGGCAGACAGCTACACAGGAGAGACTGTTTACATCATCAGTGATCCCGCGGAAGAGGTCGTGTTCGATGGTGAGAACGCGACACCGCACCTAACAAACGCGAGCAGAACATGCGTTTATACGCTTCCTGACGGTCAGCGCTTTGTCAAGCTGTATTACGGTACGGTAGGCAAGCTCAACGCGGATGATACATGGTACAATGCAGACGCAGCCGAGATGACGATCATGAGCGCGAAGCAGCTGCGGACGTTTGCCGGTATGGTCAATGCGGGGACCGACTTCGCGGGGAAGACGATCATGCTGGGGGCGGATATTGTGCTGCCCGGCGAGTGGACACCCATCGGTACGGCGGAGCATCCATTCAAGGGAACGTTTGATGGCTGCATAGAAATTAGCGATAATAACTACAAGTATTATGCGGTTTCTGGCGCGGAAGTCAATGCAGCCGGTCCCAATGCCGGTTTGTTCGGCGTAGTGGACGGCGGTAAGGTGCAGAATTTGACGGTGGCTGGTTCGGTCTCCTCCGAGGCGAAGGATGCCCACGTCGGAGGTATCGTAGGCTGGCTGAAAGCCGGTACAGTGGAAACGTGCGTATTCATTGGAAGCGTGGAAGCTGCCGGAGAAAATGCTGTACGCGGCGGCCTTGTGGGCAAGGCTGAATCCACGGACTCAGTTTCTGACGGCTATTGCTATAGTGCAGAAGATGTAAAGCCGGTAGGCGATGGTGCATATACAAAATGCTTCTACCTGGCAGCAAAGTCCACCAGAGGTGCGGCGAACGATAACGGCGCCCGCACGGAGCAGGAATTCAGCATCGGACGGGTAGCGTGGGAACTGCTCGGCGAAAACGAGCAGTTTAAGAACACTGCGCCCAAACCGCATTGGGCACAGGAGAACGGAATGCCTGCTATAGAATCGTATGTATCCCTCTATTACCTTTATGAAGTGGAGCTGGTCAAACGTTCCGGACCGGAAGGACTGTCCGTTATCATGCAGGCGAATGAAGCAAATGCACTGCTTGAAGGGGATACGCAAAGGGTGTACGTTGCGGCAGCAAACGAGATCACGATCGACAGTGATGGCATCGGTGATAACTATACTGTTACATACTCGCCCAAGGACCCGCGCAAGGAAATCAACAAAAATAATGGGCAGTTTGTTGTTCCCAACAACACGTTTTACTATACTATCAGCGCAAACACGAATGAGGATATTGGTTGGTACATAGGCAACGAGGGCGCTTCGGCGTATACACTTGAAACCACGGCGCAGTTGTTCGGCTTTGCCGCGCTGGTGAACGGCACGGCAAAGAGGGCGGATGGCACACTGGTCAATTCTGTGAATTTCAGTGGCAAGACCATCTATTTGGCTAATGACGTCGATGTTTCCGGCTATGAGTGGATAGCCATCGGCTATTCCGATGGCTATACCCCTACGGCATTTGCGGGGACCTTTGACGGTAAAGGCCACACGGTCACGCTGACACTGGATACCATAGGCCAAAGCTATGTGGGTTTCTTCGGCTATGTTACCGGTACGGTGAAGAACCTGACCGTGGATGGCAGCGTGAAAGCTGATAGTACTGGTAGCAACGGCATTGGTCATGCCGCCGGTGTCGTGGCATATCTTGCCGGCGGCACGGTCGAAATGTGCGTCAACAAGGCAGGTGTGACCACTAACGTATGCCGCTACACGGCTGGTATTGTTGGTAGCAGCGAGAAAGGCGTGATTATAAAGTGCCGCAACACAGGTGCGATTAACAGTACATTTGAATCTGAGGGAGGCCATGCTGCTGGTATTGCAAATATTGCGGCGTCTGTTACTCAATGCTGGAACGAAGGGAACATTGAATTGAAGACCGTGGAAGGCAAAAGTGCCAACTCCAGAGTGGCAGGTGTTGCCACCGGAGCACCGGTTCTCAATTCCGCCAACTTTGGCAAAGTCTCCGGCCCAACATGGGCTGAAACTGGCGTATCCATTGGAGGTGTGGGAACTACCGCTGTCTCCAACAGCTACAACCTCGGCACGGTGACCGGCGCAGAGGGAATGACCCACAACATCAGCAGCGGCACGGTGGTCAACAGCTACTATGCTGATATTGCCGGGAAAACCGGTATCTACGTCAAGGACAGTGCTGGTATCACTGACGCCGACAAGTCTCAAAGTATCACAATAACCGAAGTCGATGGGAAAAAGGCCTATAAAGTCGGCAATGTTGAGCTGGTGGATGTGCTGAATGGAGCCTGCAAAAATATTTCCGGTGCACTGGAGTGGATCAACAAACAGGACAAGCCGTGGAATCCTGCGCATATCCAGCGCTGGGATGGAAGCTACGAACCGGGCGTAACCGGAACGGCGGTCCTTACCTACGATCCAAATGGTGCGACCATCGGCACGAAGCTGACAGAGACACAGATGATTGGGACCGGTCAATCTGTAGCCATATTTACCCTTAGAACCGATGATGCACTGGGCTACAAGCATAAAAACGGCACGTTCCTCGGTTGGAGTGAGGATTCAAATGCTGCAACGCCAACCTATAAGTTTAATGCGTCTGAGGGCGTTTTTGAACCCACAAAAATTTCGGTAACTGAGGGAAAACCCATCACGCTCTACGCTGTGTGGGCTGAGATCTGGGATGGCGACGGTACGACAAGCAATCCATATGAGATAAGTTCTAAAGATGAGCTGTCCAAGCTGGCGACACAGGTCAACGACAAGGGGTTTGATTACAAGGGCGAACGTTTTGCCTTGTTGGATGATATTGATCTTGCCGGCACAACTTGGATGCCTATTGGTGGAGCGAGCAGTGCGTTTTCCGGCCAGTTGAATGGCAAAGGTCATACAATCAAAAATCTGACGGTCTCTCCAAGAGAGTCGTATGCCGGACTGTTTGGCCTCATTAAAAATGCTGTTATTGAGTCCTTGACAATAGAGAACGGAACTGTGACTTGCGAACGTGGGGGAACTTCGTTCTGCGGTGGTCTTGCAGGAGGAGGTACGCTAACCGCAACCAATATACACCTCACAAATGTAGAGGTAAAAGGCAACTATTATGCAGGTGGTATTCTCGGCTTTGGCGGCGGAACGATGACAGATTGCAGCAATGCCGGTGGCTCTGTAGAGGGCAGATATGCTGGAGGCATGGCTGGGCTCGGAAATACGAACGGCTCTTCTGAGTTTACTCGTTGTACGAACAGTGCAGCGATTAAGGGAGAAGCCTATGCCGGTGGAATAAGTGGTGATCATAGAGGTGAAGGAAATAACTTTGCAAACTGCCGGAATGAAGGACTTGTCAACGGAAGAATTGCCTCTGGTATAGCTATCTACGGCCAAAGCTTTACTGCTTGCACTAACGCTGGAGAAGTTATAGGTCAACAGGGGATGGCTTGTGGCATTACAAATAGGGCAAATTATGTTGAAAGGTGTGGAAATACCGGCGACGTGTCTGGCTCAACCGCATCCGGCATAACATGGCACGCTATAAAAATTGAGAATTGCTACAATACCGGCAAGATAACCGGCAATGGTAATGTTGCCACAGCATTCGGCATTACAAATTCTACACGTTGGCAGACCGAAGGCTGCTTCACCTACAATACAAGCACACAAGTTCCTCTGGCTGGTAAAACAACAGGTGGGACTTATGGTGACCAAAACGAAGTGACAAACAGCTACTATCTCGCCAGCAGTGCTACGGCGGTGTCCAGTGCCGGCGAATGGGCCAGCGCGGATGATTTCGCCAGCGGCAAGGTAGCGTGGGGCGTGGACGGCGGCACCGGCGCACACGCCAACTACTGGACACAAGGTGCAAACAACTATCCTGTTCCCATCGGCGAGGGAACGTCCACCAGCTACTACCGTGCCAAGGCCGAGTGCGGCACAGGCGGTTCGGTGAGTATCAAGAGCAACCGCAACTTCACCGGCGATGCGGACAATGCCGTGTACGGGCCCAAGGGTATGAGTGTGACCGTTACAGCTACGCCCATGGATAACACCTACGCCTTGAAGTCCATGACCGTTCAGCTCCCTGTGGGCACCGCGGCGAAGTCTATCTCCAACCCGGCCACATTTACCATGCCCAATGAGGGCAACGTCCTCGTTACGGCTACCTTCGGCTCCGCTACCCCCAGTGGCGGTGGCGGTTACTACTACGGCGGCAGCGGCGACGGTACCGGCACCGGCGATAAGGACGACGAGGGCCTGCAGGACGGCCTGAACATGGACGTGGAGTACGATATCAAGGGCCTTGTGCTGGGCGCCTACGCCGAGTGGGGATCCAACGGCGGGAATAAGTCCTTCCAGAAGTGGCTGGAAGAGAACCCCAACGTGGTCCGTGCCCTGCTGACCAATAGTCTGGATAACATGGCCACCGCAGCCGTGGGCAAGAAGACCGACGAGGCCAAGGATTTGGCGGCGCTGCTGCTGGCCAGCCTCAACGAGCACACCGGCGTGGAGGGCAAGGACGGCGACACCATTACCAAGGCGCTGCAGAAGTACATCGACTCCGGCAGCGATGAGGTATTCAGCGCGTGGCTGACCGGTGGCGGCGGCATGGCCAGCGGCACCTACGAGAGCATCTACGGCCAGTACGCCAGCAGCCTTGCGGCACTGGCAGACCGTCTGTACAGCAAGTGGGAGGCCAGCGGCACGTCTATGACCTTCCCGGTGTGGCTGGACTCCCAGCAGGTGACGATGGAGAGCCTGTCCGAGAACGCGGAGGAGCCTGACGCCGAGCCTGACGACACTCAGACCACTGAAGCGCCGGAGGATGTGCCGGACGGACAGGATACCGAGGGCGGTGCCAGCGGCAACTCCGTGTGGGAGGTCATCGGCACGGTGGTGCGTGAGAATCCCATCCTCGTCTGGAGCATCGTGGCCGTCATCGCGGCGCTGATCATCGTGGGCGCGGTACGCCGCTACCACAAGGTCAAGCGTGACGAGCATGACGAGAAATAAGTGATATAGACGGCTCTTAGGAGTCAGTCTGCCGATTCGCGTGGGCGGAATTTCCGTCCACGCGAATACGGCTATATAAACGGAAACGGGAGGGATGCCTCTGTGAGTAGAAAAAGCGGAAAATGGCTGCTGTGGCTGCTGGTGCTGACGCTGCTGTGGGGCAGCATCCCCGCGGCTTACGCGGCAGGACACAGCATCACGATCCATGCGCCGGAGGGAAACGGCCTGCCCTACTGGGAATTTGAAAAGGCGGGCGTGGAGAGCGCGGACGTGCGGTATCTTACTGCCGGCGAGAGCCATGGCCTGCCGGCAGGCAGGGTGTCGCGTGTGTCGCTGGCAGTGGGCAAAGGCAAGGACGGAGAGGCCTCCTGCGGCATCTCCGTCAACGGAATGTACTATGTGCAGTCGGTCACACTGGAGCATCCCGACTTCTTCACCGGCACGGTGGAGATCCAGATCGGCAGGGATGCCCAATGGAGCGAGGAGACATGGGGCAATATCACGCCTGTGGAGGATTCCAACATCCTCGGCCGCGTGCAGTTCAAGGACGGCACCTTCACCGATGATGTGACCATCAGCGTCACGCCCATGACGCAGCAGCAGGCGGACGCGGCACAAAAGCAGAACCAGCGGCAGGTCGTGCCGCAGGGTAAATACACGGTGGCGCAGATCTCAGAGGCCATTCAGGGCATCATGGCGCAGAAGCGCTCTGCGCTGGGACTGTCTGAAACCGACAATTTGCTCTCTGGGGATGAGCTGACCTACGCGGGCAGCTCCGCCACAGACTGGCTGCCCATCGGCCTGAGCCGCTGCGGTGTAGAGGATGACTATGACTCCTACCTGGCGGCCTTGCAGACATACGTCGAGCAGAAGTACCGTGAGCCGGACAAGCTGGACCGGGTGAAGGCCACCGAGTGGCACCGTATCTCTCTTTCTGTGCTGGCCTGCGGCGGCGACCCCACCCATTTCGGCAAGGATGCGGATGGCAATGATATCAACCTCATTGCGGACGGCGTGTATGACCGCGGCAAGACCGTGGACATCGGGGCGCAGGGCTTGAACGGTTGGCTGTGGGGACTTATCACGCTGGACAGCATGAAGTACAACATCCCCGCAGGCTCGTCCTACACCCGCACGGAGATGATCAAGAAGATACTGTCCTTCCAGCTTCCGGATGATGGTTTCAACCTGCGCTTTGCACAGGGCAGCACCGCCGACCCGGACATCACCGCCATGGCGATACAGGCGCTTGCACCGTACTATCGAAACGCCACCTTCAACGTGAAAGACCCCGTGGATAAGGCGCTAGACTGCCTATCCAAATTGCAGCTGGATACCGGCGATTTCCGCAGCTGGGGTACACGGAACTCCGAGTCCGTGTCGCAGATCATCGTGTCGCTGTGCTCCATCGGCGTTGACCCGCAGAATGATTCGCGGTTCATCAAGAACGGTATCAATCTGCTGGATGCCCTGTTCTACTACCAGCAGGAGGACGGCGGCTTTGCCCACTCCTATGAGTCCGACCCCGGCAACCCCTCCGCCATACCCGGTGAGAGCAACAGCATCGCTACCGACCAAGCGCTGCTTGCACTGGTGGCCGTGTGGCGGCAGGCACAGGGTATGAGCATCCTGTACGACTTCCGCCCCGGCAGCGTATCCGCCAAGATACTGACGCCGGAGGAGAGCGAGGTGTCCTTCGCGGGCAGCTATGAGTTCACCGAGGCCGACCGGCAGCAGGCGGACGCCCTGCCCAAGAAGCTAAGTACAGAGAATGACGAGGAAGTGACGGCGCTGCTGGACAAGCTGAAAATGAGCCGTGACTTCGATGGCTATGACACCTACATGACCAAGCTGACACAGGCCAAGAGCGACATAGATGCGCTGTACGCAGAGATAGAGAGCATCAATGCGGACATAGAAAGCCAAATCATTCCCATGTCCAATCCGGGACTGGGTGAGAAGCCCACCGTGGACAGGCTGGTAAAGCGGTACAAGGCGCTGTCCGACCATGACAAAGAATTGGTAGAAAATTGGGATGCCGTACTTGCGGTGAAAGCACAGACGGACGTGGCACAGAGAAACCTGTTTCTTATCATCGGCGGCATGGTGGTCGTCATGGTAGCCGCAACAGTAGTCATCCGCCGCAGGAGGGAGAGCAAATGAGAAAGCATATCACAAGATTACTCACCACACTGCTGGCGCTGGTGATGCTTTTGCCCATCGTAGCACAAGCTGCTCCCACGGACGGCTGGACGGACGAGGCGGAGCAGGCATATCAGACGGTGACGCAACTGGTCATCCAGCGTGTCAGCGAGAGCAAGGACTACCTTGCCGCGGCCACGCAGGAGGAGAACGCCAAGGCGGTCTATGCCCTGTGGACCTCCGGCGCAGCTGTCCCCAGCGGCTTTTATGACGAATACTTGCAAGCATTGGCCGACTGGCTGGACCTTGCCGTCAAGCGGGGCAAGACAGCCTATATCCCCGGCGCGATCCGCACGGTGGCGGTGATGGGGCTGGATGTGACCGACTTCGCCGGTCACGACCTCATGGACGCCCTGCGGAAGCCGGAGTTAGTGGAGGCGGACGAGGACAGGTTGGATATGCTGCTGGACCTGGACGCCGCAGGTGATGCGGGTAAGACGGACGAGTTCAGCGCGCTGCGGGAGCAGCTTCTGACCGAGGCGCTGGCCCGTCAGCAGAGCAGCGGCGAGTTCCGTTATACCTCTAAGTGGCCCGCTGAGCTGAAGCAAAAGAGCGTGAACGATGAGCCGGATCGCTTCGACTACATCCTACTGACCGCAAAATCTGCACGGGCCCTTGCGCCCTACCAAAGCCGCAAGGATGTGTCCGCGGCCATTGACAAGGCGCTAACTTATCTCTCCGAGCAGCAGCTCCCCAGCGGCGGGTTCGTCAAGTATGGCGACGAGGACGTGGAGGAGGACGCGGCGGGGCTGGAGATGCTGGCCGCGCTGGGCATCTCCCTCACGGACGAGCGCTTTACCAAGGACGGCCACACCGTGCTGGACGGCATGATGGGGTGGTATCAGGATTTCTATTTTGAGGAAGCACCTAAGCCCGGACAGGGGTTCTATCGGGAAGAAACGCATTGGGGCTATTCAGATGGTACATACACACCTATCGGATGGGGGATATCTTCATGGACTACCATGAGCGACCCGGATGCGCCCGATGACCCCGACAGGTCTGTGATAAGGCGGGATTACCTCAATGGGACTGCATTTCCGGGAATCGCGGCTATCCGTGTTATGACAAAAGAAACATCCATTAACCATGGCAGTGTCACCTCACCCGCAGGTGGAGACATAAGCACAAAGCTGAACTACAAGCAGATATTGAAACAGGAAACTAAAGCGCTGGCCAGTCGAGTTATAGGTGAATTTGAAGATGTGCTGACTACCCCTCGTGAAATATCAGATAGTGAGATCAGCACATTTTCCGCGCAGTTGTTGGCTTTGCAAAATGCGAATATAGAGTTGACAAAGGCTGAAACGGAAAAGCTGCAGGAGATCATGACCGCCATGGTGGGAGCCAGCAGCGAATACTATTTAGGGCGAACGTCCTCAACCTATTCCGCCGGTGCGGTGCGCGCCATGCAGTATCTTGGCATGGACCCCGGTGACATCAACGGCTTGGACTACTTGGCCGTGCTGACGAATACCGATAAGTTAGTAGCTACATCTACTTACGACTTCAACAGCTTCATGGAGGATATTGCCGCAGTTGATCCTGTTGTCTGGCGTTCCCGCGGCGTGGATGTAGGTGCTGTTGTGGACAAATATGCGACACGCATTCTTGCAGATCAAACCCCGGATGGTGGCTTTGACAGCTACTATGGTGTCAATATCGCACAAGGTCATGCGGATACCTCGTGGAGGGATGATGCACGCTACACGGCGGAGACCTTGACCGCACTGGCACCGTATGCGGATAAAGAGTATGTGGCTAAGGCTATTGATGCAGGTTTGGAATACCTGTCCTCCGTGCAGCTGGCAGACGGCAGTTTTGCCAACATGAGCAAAGAAACGCCGGATGGGGAAGTGACGCTGGCTGTTCTGAAGATGATGGAGGCGCTTGACATTTCTCTGGAAGATGAGCGCTTTGTGAAGAACGGCAACACCGTGGCAGACGCCATGCAAACGTTCTATGTGGACGGCGTGGGATTCATCAGCAATTTCGATGTGGAAGCACCGCTGGACAATTTGGAAATCTTACCAAGGTATGATAACCCCAACATGGGTGTATCTGATACGATCTCCGCCCTCACCTACCTCCAGGCCGCCGAGAACGGCAAGTTCGGCCCGGACGGTACGGGCAGCAACGTGTTCGAGATCGTGGGCTCTGCCCTGACCGAAACGCCGCTGGGAGCGATATTGCTGGCCGTCATCATCGTTGCTCTGTTGGCCTTCGGCATGGTGCGCCGCTACCGCCGTATTAAGAAGGAGCAGTGACATGAGAGTAAAGTGCAGACATATCGTTTCCTTGTTTCTGGCAGTCCTCCTTCTGTTGTCCTGCGCTGCCTGCGGTCAGACGCAGACGGTGCAGCCGGAGGATACCGGCGATAAGGGACAATACATGACCGATCCCATTCCGGAGGGAAAGCCCGCCCCGGTAGAGCCGCAGGACGCGACGGTGGATACCACTACGACCCACACCTGTACTTTCTCCATCTCTTGCGAGACCATTCTGGATAATATGGACAAATGTGTGGAGAACAAGAAGTTTCTCGTACCGGCGGACGGCGTTATCTTTCCTGCCACGGAGGTAGAGTTCAGCGAGGGCGAGAGCGTATTCGATGTTCTCCAGCGGGTATGTCGGGACAACGCCATCCACATGGAATCCAACTGGACTCCGGTATATAACAGCGCCTATGTAGAGGGGATCAATAACCTCTATGAGTTCGACGTGGGCAGTTTGTCCGGCTGGATGTACAACGTCAACGGCTGGTATCCCAACTACGGCTGCTCCCGCTACCAGGTGAAGGACGGCGACGTCGTGGAGTGGCGCTATACCTGTGACCTTGGCTATGATCTCGGCAGTGGTATGGGAGGATAATGGAGGCACCAGGATATAGAAAACGCTGATATAGGAAGCGGAGTTCTCGGAACACATTGGCCTCTGGAGATATTCGAGAGGCCGCCTAACCATGCGACCAGACAACACAACAAAGCGGACAAAAAGCCAAGGATGGCCCTTTGTGACCATCTCTGGCTTTCACATTCCCATTGACGTGTTTGTGGTTGTGTGGTAGTTGTGTTTGCTACCAAAACCGAAGGGAGAACACGACTATGAAAAAGTTGATACTGCTGACCATCTGTACCATCTTGCTGCTTACAGGCTGCGGGCAGGCTGCTGCGCCGGAAGTGGGCACCGTTCTTGCGATAGTGCAGGAGGAGGCTATCCCCACAACTGACACACAAGATGTGCCGACGGGAATAGCGGAAGTAGCTGTCGAACCAACCATATCAGAAATCCCCGCGCAGTCGCAACAAACGCCCGTTGTTGCGCCGCTGGAGGAACCCGCGGTCACTGTGCCAGCCGAGCAGCCAACAGCGGACACACCCACACAGACACCCGAACCTGCACCCAATACAGGCTTAGACACCATGCCGGAGCAGACGGCAGAGGAAGCGTCCTCTGTGCCTCCCGCCACCGGTGACATCTACTCCGTCGAGGAGGCCGTGCTTGTGGGCAACGAGTACGCCAAGGCACAGTACGGCGCGACCATCGACACCAGTATGACCACCGCTGAATCCAGCTACTACCCAGGCACAGCGGACAGTGTGGCGTGGCTGTCAAAACACGGCGGGCAAGCTGCCCTCAACGCCGCCGTCTGCGGCAACGTAGATGCCACCTTCGCCTGTCTTGCGGCGCTGGACGGTGCGGAGATTGTCAGCGCATACGCTCGGTTCAACTGCGCCGTCCACTACAACGCGGCGAGAGATGAGTACATCGTGGTGGTGCTGTACGGATGATATACACAGAGCAGCTTCTGCGTCGGTGTAAGCAAAAAATAGGGAGCCGGTCGTTCGACTGGCTCCCTATCATATTCATACCTCATTCAGTTTTACTCTCAGCGTATCGACGATCTCGTTTCTTTCCTCGTCTGTGCGTGCGGAACGGTATCGCTCCACCGCCGCGTCGCGGAGCTGCTCCGACTGCCGTGACCATACTTCAAAATCCGCTTTGCTCATTGTCCCCTTACGGACACGGGCAAAGTATTTTTTATAGGCGCGGATCTGTATCTGCCATAGCGGATCGTTCTTGGACTTCTCCTTAAAACTTGTCATAGCCCCCACGTCCCGGCAGGTCTTACCTCCCAGCTGCTCAGACGGCCTGTCGCAGTAGGTATAGCTCATTCCCGGCTTTTGTAAGAACCACCGTCCGCAGTGGGCGCATCGCTTTGGCACGAAGCCCCGCTGCAAACCTTTCATAAACTCCACATACACGAAATCCAGCAGCCCGTCAAAGTACATTCGCTCCACGATCTCCGGCTCGGTACAGTACATCCCCTTGAGCATGTACTGCGTCTTTACCTGCGGCGCATCTACCTCTCTGTCCGCGCCGAGGCTGACGCCGCTGATAAACGGCTCCAAGTGCGCCTGCAAAATGTGTTCCGCCAAGGGCAGCTTCCGCTGCCCTTTCTTCTTTTCGAAAACGGCCTTGCTGAAAAGCTCATCCAAGAACCACGCGTAGCGTTCCTGTACGAAGCGGATGGCCTTGACCTGCTCCTGCATGAAGGGGATCAGCTTGCTCCTGCGCTGCAGTACAAATTCCTCGATCTCCGTTCTCAGCTCGCCGGTAAAAAGTTCCTCCACCGAAATCATCTCTATATCCTGCGCCAGATACAGATAGGTGCGGTACAGCGGCAGCCGCCCAAACCATTTCAGAGTATTGAAAAACGTTCCCAATACCGCCTCGGTATGGCTCTGGGAGATCACGCTCTCCAGCTCATCCAATGCTTCCTGAAACGGCGTGACGTCCATGTTGAGGATCTCCGTCAGCACAAATCCGTATGGCAGCGGGTACACCTTCTCCTCCACCCAGTACCCCGCCGCACCAAACTCAACGCGTGTGTTGGTATACATCCTGTCCATATCGAACATATCTTTTCCCAAGATACCCACGGCTCGCTCCCTCCCGCGATTGATAATCTATTTCGAATAATAGTGTATCTGCGAATATTGTAAATTATCTATTGCCAAATGTCAAGGAAAATGGTACCATCGCAGCACTCGAATAATCGTAGGTGATATAAATTGTCAAAGGAGGACTGCTATGACATCAAGAAAAACGCTCTCTACCATCGACGCGGACACGCTGCTGTCCACTACATTGCCGCCCACACGCTTCATCATTGACCGGCTGCTGCCGCAGGGGTTACACATCCTTGCCGGAGCGCCGAAGGTGGGCAAGTCGTGGCTGGCTCTGTGGCTGTGTCTGCAAGTGGCGCAGGGAACGAGCGTGTGGGACTTCCCGACCCATAGAGGCACTGTGCTCTACCTCTGCCTGGAGGACAGCCTCACCCGTATCCAAAGCCGCCTGTTTCAGATCACCGACGACGCGCCGGAGGCACTGCGCTTCGCCACCATCGCCGCCGGCATCGGCGAGGGGCTGGAGGAGCAGCTCACCAACTTTCTTACGCAGCACCCCGACACCTCGCTGGTGGTCATCGACACATTACAGCGCATCCGCACCGGCAGCGACAGCGGCAATCCCTACGCCAACGACTACCGTGACATCTCCGTACTGAAAGCGTTGGCGGACAAGCACCACATCGCCATCCTGCTCATTCACCACCTCCGTAAGATGAACGATGATGACCCCATGAACATGATCTCCGGCACGACAGGCATCAGCGGAGCGACAGACAGCAACTTCGTGCTGAAGGAACGTAGGCGCGGCAGCGGTGAAGCGACCCTGTACTGCACCGGACGGGACATAGAATACCGCGAGCTGTCGTTGGTATTCGATAAGAGCGGCTACACATGGCGGCTGACAGAGCCGGTGGAGGGGGAGCGCATTTCTATCGACCCGGAGGCAATTTCCCTCTCTGCCTTTCTGCGGGGGCTGGGCAGCTTCGAGGGAACGGCTACGGAGTTGAGCGCGCTGCTGGAAGCACAGACGGGCGAAAAGCTGACACCCAGTGTGCTGTCCAAGCGGCTGGTGAAGTATGCGGAGGTGCTGGAGCAGAACGGTATCCGCGTGGTCAGCGAACGCACACGGACAACGCGGACGCTGAGTATCCTTTGCCTTCCGTGTGACGGGAGTGACGGCAGTGACGGGGAAAACTGATATGGTGCCTGTGTTGAATTTGCCGTCACACCTGTCACAGCCGTCACAGAGCGAAAATGTACCGATTTTTGACAGAGGCACACGATGCTATTTCGCTCCGGAAAATCGCGATTTTGGAGCAAACCTGGGGAAGGAAAAGGGACATTCACAGTCCCACTGCGCCTCGCGCCCGTTGCCCACCGTGTTGCCGCCTGTGGGCCGCTGTGTGGCCTCGTGGGGCGGAGGTGGGGTACGGATACCCCCCAGCCTATTTGGGCGCGTGTTGGGGAGCTTTTCGGTGCGCCGAAAGCGAAGCAGGAGAAAGGGGCGGCGTCGTGGACACCCCCGCCCCGGTCACTTCTGCCCACAGTGCGGGCAGTTTCACAGGGTCAGCCACAGGGGTCGTAAAGTGGCTTTTTCGGTGGGCGGTGGGGACGGAAACAGAAAAAGCCTCGTAGTTACGAGAAAAACTGCGGGGTCGCGGCAAAATTTCAAGGAGGAAAACTAAAATGACAAACACCAAAGAAAAGTACGCTTTTTGGCTTACGCCGGACGCGAAGAAAATGATAGAAATAAACGCGCCGCTGGCCAACTGCGGCAGCCAAAGTGAGTTCGTGGAGAAGGCGGTTCGGTTCTACGATGGCTACCTGAAGGTGCAGAACGCCGGTGCGTTCCTGCCACACGCAGTGGCGGATGTGCTGGAAGGTACGCTGGGCGTGTTCGCAAACCGTATGGCCAAGCTGCTGTTTAACCTGACCGTGGAACACAACATCACCAACCACCTGCTGGCCGCAGACGTAGATATGACACGCGAAGAATACAACAAGATGCGTGGCGGCAGCGTCCGCGAGGTCACCAGCACACGCGGCACGATCTCGCTGAAGGATGTGATTCAGGAGGACTATTATGACTGAATACGAAGAATACAAGCAGACCGGTATGCTGGGCAGCTACCAGCCGGAACGTACTCTGCTGCGTGAGACAGACGATGGTGTGCAGCCTGTATTCCGTGATACAACTTATCACTATGACGAGGATGCTGTCATCGTGGAGCGTGACATGATGGTGGGCAAGCACTGCTTCCATGTCACCTCTATCTTCCCCGGCCAGCCAACAACTACCGCCACGAAGAAGTTGCTGGTCTGCATCGACGCAAGTATAGAGAAGGGAAAACGGTAATTCTTTCAGTAGACTTTGGACGAGCCTTGCGGTATGGTGTGTGTACCGCATCGGCTTGCCCTTGAGAAAGGAGGAAACATGGCAAGTCAAATCACAGCCAACATCATCAAGAACGGAGAGCCGGTGGACATCCTGTATGGTCGCTTGAGCCAGGAGGACGACCACGCTGGTGACAGCAACAGCATCGTCAATCAGCGCAGTTATCTGGAGAAGTACGCCGCCGACAATGGATTTCAGAACCCCGTGTTCATGGCGGACGATGGTTACAGTGGCACCAACTTTGACCGTCCCGGGTGGCAGGACATCGTAACGCTCATTGAGGCCGGACTGGTGCGTACCCTGATCGTGAAGGATATGTCCCGCTTGGGTCGCGAGTATCTGAAGGTCGGTGAACTGACGGAGCTCTACTTCCCGTCCAAGGGCGTCCGCTTCATCGCGGTCAACGATGGCGTGGATTCACTGGTGGAGAGCAGCAGTGACTTCAACCCCATCCGCAACTGGGCCAACGAACTCCACGCCAAGGACACCAGCCGCAAGGTACGTTCCGTGAAACGGATGCAGGCGGAGAACGGAGAACGCTTAGGTGGCAAGCCGCCCTACGGCTACCGCAAGCGGGACGATGACAGCAAGCGACTCGTACCCGACGAGGAGACAAAGGGTGTCGTCCAGCGCATCTTCAAGCTCTGCGCCGAAGGGAAAGGACCGAACCAGATCGCCCGCATACTGCGGGATGACCATGTGCTGAACCCCACTAACCAGTACTACCAACAGACCGGCGTAGCCTGCACACGGCTGGATACCACACGCCCGTATAACTGGTGCGGCGCAACGGTGGCGAACATCCTCTCCAACCCTGTGTACGTGGGTCACACACTGAATATGCAGAGCAGCACCCTGTCCTACAAGAACAAGCAGATATTCCACCGTCCGCCGGAGGAGCAGGTGCTGGTGGAGAACACCCATGAGGCCATCATCGACCAAGAGCTATGGGACACGGTGCAGCGCGTTCGGGAACACAAACGCCGTCCGCCCAAGCACATGGATGCGCCGGGACTGTTCGCCGGATTAGTCTACTGCGCTGACTGCGGCGGGTACATGGTGCTGTGCCGCACGGGTAAGATGAAGCCGGAACGGTACTACTTCCGCTGCTCCACCTACGGCAAGCGAGGCAAGGATGCCTGCACGGCTCACCACATCACGGAAGCCAGCTTGAAAGCCATTGTACTGGATGACCTGCGGCGGGTGACGCACTTCGCACGGGCGAAGAATCACCAGTTCGCTGCTTACATCAACCGCAAGAACACGGCGCAGCTCCGCAAGGAGATGACCGCCACCCAGCGGGAACTGGACAAAATGGTGAAGCGAAACTCGGATTTGTCCGTCCTATTCAAGAGGCTCTATGAGGACAATGTGCTGGGCAAGATCAGCAACGAGCAGTTCCGAATGCTGTCTGCCGACTACAATACAGAGCAGAAGCAGCTGGCCGCAGCCATCCCGGAGAAGCAGGCGAAGCTGGAGAAGCTGAAAGCCTCCGCCGCCAACGTGGACGCTTTCATTGAGAAAGCCAGCCGGTACACGGATATAACCGAGCTGACGCCGGAGCTGTTGTGGCTGTTCATTGAACGCATCGACATTTGCGAGAGGCTGGGCCGCTACAACCGCAACGGTACGCAGGAGGTGCGGATCATCTACCGCGACATCGGCGTCATAGACAGTGCCATGTCCGCAGAAGATGCCGAGAGTGCCGAAGTCCACTTCATTCCCTCTCTGGAAATGGTCGTGCAGCAGATGGCAGCGCAGACGCAGGTGTCGTAAGCGCAGAACAGATAAAATCAAGACAGAAAAAGAACAGGCAGGCAGCGGCTTGCGCCACTGCCTGCCCATACAAAAGGTCATGTCACTTTGTGTACCTGTGAAAGACGCCCGCAGGGGCTTCCTTTTTTTGCGCCATTTTTACCACGCCCGGTGGAACAGGGCGGCCATATCCGCCGTCACGTCCTCCGTGAAGCTGCACAGCGTCACGCAGTAGATGTAGTCGCCGGACTGGATGCACACCATCCGCTCGTACATGGGCATGTCCTGCAGCTGCGCCGTCACCAGCAGCGTAGGGCAGTCCCGCTCCGCTGCCAGATCCTGGGCGGTGATCTGCACCTCCACGTCTGTAAGGCCGCAGGCCGCCAGATCGCCGGGCAGCGTCTGCGCCGCCCATTCCACATACTCCTGCGCCGTCATGCTGGCGCCGGACAACAGCCCCAGATTCTGGTAGGTGACATTCATGGTCATCAGTCCGCCGGTGGACACGGCGTACATGTCGTACACGGCCTTGCCGCTCTCCGCCAGAGACGCCACGTCCCCGCCGCCGGCCTCGGTCAGCACGCCGTTCAGCTCCTCCAGCTGCCGTTCGTTGTAGAAAAGCCAGCTGTCGTCCAGCGTGCAGGTGATGCGTGCGGTTTTGTTGGTATACGTTCCGCCGGTCAGCGCACCCAGTGTGTCATCGGGCGTATCGCCCGTTTCCTCCGGCACGGGGATCGTCACCGTACCGGCCGCCTTATTCTCGTCCATCGGCGTGGTGGTGCCGCCCTCCGGGGCGGGGGAGCCCGTACCGCAGGCGGTCAGGATGCATACAAGTGCCAGCGCTGCCGCCGCCGTAAAAATTCGTTTCATAGGCGTGCCCTCCTGTCCTTCGACAGTATTTTACCAAATGGCGGCGGAAAATACAAGAGTGCGGAAATCAAACTCCTTTGCCATTTCCCGACAGGAGCCGCGGCTTTCTCCGTTTACAATAACGGGGACAAAGGAGGGACAAGCCATGAAACACCTGCTTGCGGCGGCGCGACAGTGCGCCCTGCGTATCCCGGCGGAGGCCGCCGTCTGCTGCGCGGCGGCTTTTCTTCTCACCGCCGTATCCACCGGAGGACAGTACGCGCCCTGGGCGCTGGCGGCGGTGGCTGTGGCCGGTGTGGGCTGGCGGGGACTGGCGGCGACGGCATGCGCCGGTGTGGGCGCGCTGGCGTTTCTGGATTTCCAGCCGGGGCTGCGCCATGCCGCCGCCGCGGTGCTGATCTTCTGCGCCAACACCGCCTTCTGCCCCTCCCGGCTCTACCGCCACCCCCGGTTCCGCCCTACGGCCGCCGTCTGCGCCGCCGCCCTGACGCAGCTGCCCTACCTCATCGCCCGCAGCGGGCGGGAGTGGCTGCTGTGCGGCGCGTCGCTGGCGCTGCTGTACGGCACCGTGCGGCTGACGCTGGCCTCCCACGCCGGGGCGCGTCTGCCGGGGGCAACGGAGACGGGCGCCGCCGCGCCAGCAGCGGCGTTTCAGGCGGTGTATGACAGTCTGGCCTCGGAGATGCCCCTGCTGCGCCCGGAGAACCCGGCGGTGCTGTTCGACCGGGCGGCGGAGCAGGTGTGCCGGGACTGTCCCCTGCGCGCCGACTGCTGGCAGAGCCATTACAGCGACACCTACAACGCCTTCAACGACGCCTGCCCGGTGCTTTTGCAGCGGGGACGGGCACTGGCGGAGGATTTCCCACTGTATTTCGCCTGCCGGTGCATCCGCTTTCCCCGGCTGCTGGAGGCGCTGGACAGCCAGCTGCGGGATTACTTGCAGCGGCGGCTGCACCACGCCCGCTTGGACGCAGCCTATCGTCTGGCGCGGGAGCAGTACCGGCAGGTGGCACAGGCGCTGACCCCTGCGTCCAAGACCGCGCCGCCCCGCCGCAGCGCCATCACCTGCCGCACGGCCAGCGCCCTGCGCCCCAAGGACGGTGAAAAGCTCTGCGGCGACCAGTGCGACGCCTTTGACGTGGGCGACAGCGTGTATATGGCGCTGTCGGACGGCATGGGCAGCGGCGAGGCCGCCCACCGGGAGGCCGCCATGACTGTGCGGCTGCTGCGGCAATTTTTGCAGGCGGGCATCCGGCCGGAGCCGGCGCTGCAAACGCTGAACGCCGCCGCCATGCTCCGCTGCCAGAGCGGGGCGGGCTTCACCACCATTGATCTGGTGCGGCTGGAGAAGGGAGCGGCCACGCTGACGCTGTATAAGTACGGCGCAGCGCCGTCCTATCTGAAGCGCCGGGGCACGGTGGTGCGCTGTCAGGGCAGCTCCCTGCCGGCGGGACTGGAAAGCGCCGACGGCCAGCCGTCGCTCCAGACGTACCCGGTGGCGCCGGGCACATGGCTGGTGCAGGTGTCCGACGGCGTGGCCGGGGACGACGACCAGTGGTTACAGGATCTGCTGGCCGGCTGGGACGGCACGTCGCCCCGTGCGCTGGCGCAGGAGCTGCTGCGCCAGTCGTGGCAGCGTACCGGCGGCGCGGACGACTGCGCCGTGTCGGTGCTGGCCATGGACGGGCGGGAGGACGCCCGGCCCGTGTGAGCGCAGAAAACGGCAGAAAATTTTGCCTGCCGCGCCGTATAACCTGCCGCGTCCGCGGCGATACTATGCCTGTAACAACAAGCCCGGCGGCTGGTAAGGAGGCATCGGTTTTGGTAAAAGGCGTTTCCCGCCGCGTGATCGTCGTGGAATCTCCCGACCCGCGGATCTTTGAACAGGCGATCTTCATTCTGCCCACGGACGGCGGCGGCGTCAGTTCCCGCCAGCTGGTGGATCAGGCGGTGCGCATCGCCCGCAGCTATGCCCGCGGGCAGGGCGGCGCACGGACGCGCTGGCGGCCTCCCGCCTGGCTGTGGGCGGTGTGGGGCGCGGCGGCCTGCGGCCTTGTGTGGCTGCTGGCGGCGCTTTTGTAAATGGCTTACCCGCAGCGGTTTCCCGCTGTTTCTGCCCTTATGGGTTCTGTTTTTTCTCCTCACTTGGGGCGGACGCATCGCGTCCGCCTTCTTTTTTGCCCGCGGCGGTCTGCGTCGGGAACATTTTTCTGTCCGTTTTTCGGGACACTCCCTGTGGGAGAATAGAGAAAACACCACAAGGAGGAACCAAATATGACCGCTATCACCATGCTCTGCACCCTCTGCGGCGCCGCGGCGCTGTCCCGCGGCGTCCTGCGCCTGCTGGACGCCATCGACGGCGAAAAGCGCGGATAACTGCCCGTTGACAACCGGCCCGCCTGTCTATATAATATTTTTAACCGAAAAATACAATGGTATTTAATACGATATATTATGTAGAGAGGTCTTGTATGGACATTTTCGCAAAATGCTATGAGCCTTCGCTGGCCGGCGAATTAAAGGAAAAGGGCGTATACCCCTACTTCCACGCCCTCCAGTCCCGTCAGGATGTGGAGGTCATGATGGAGGGCAAGCGCCGCATCATGCTGGGCTCCAACAACTATCTGGGGCTGACCACCGACCCGGAGGTGGTGGAGGCCGGTATCAGGGCGCTGGAGCAATACGGCACCGGCTGCTCCGGCTCCCGGTTCCTCAACGGCACGCTGCAGATGCACCTGGAGCTGGAGGAGGAGCTGGGCAGATTCCTGCGCAAGCCCGGCATCGTCACCTTCGGCACCGGCTTCCAGTCCAACGTGGGCATCATCTCCGCGCTGGTGGGGCGGCACGACTATGTGATCTGCGACCGGGAGAACCACGCCAGCATCTATGCCGGCTGCCAGCTGTCCTACGGCAAGATGCTCCGCTACCGCCACAGCGACATGGCGGAGCTGGAAAAATGCCTGCAAAAGGTGCCGGAGACGGCGGGCGCCCTCATCGTCACCGACGGCGTGTTCTCCATGGGCGGCGACATCGCCCGGCTGCCGGAGATCTGCGCACTGGCGAAGCAATACGGCGCCCGCGTCATGGTAGACGACGCCCACGGTCTGGGCGTGCTGGGTGAGGGCGGCCGCGGCACCGCCAGCTATTTCGGGCTGGAGGAGCAGGTGGACGTGTACATGGGCACCTTCTCCAAGTCGCTGGCGTCGCTGGGCGGCTACATGGCCGCCAGCGCGGAGGTGGCGGAATTCGTGCGCCACGCGTCCCGCCCGTTTATCTTCTCCGCGTCCATTCCGCCTGCCAACTGCGCCACGGCACTGGCCGCCCTGCGGAAGCTGGAGCAGCACCCGGAGCTGCCGGAGCGTCTGCGCCAGCTGAGCCGGTACGCCCGCGACGGCCTGACGGCGCGGGGTCTGACCATCCGCCCCTCGGCGCTGGAGGCTCCCACGCCCATCATCCCCATCTACACCTACGAGACGTACCGCACCCTGCGGGTGGCGGCGGAGATATACGACCGGGGCGTGTATGTGAATCCCACCCTGCCCCCGGCCACGCCGGAGGGCGAAGCGCTGCTGCGCACCAGCTACATGGCCACCCACACCGAGGCGCTGCTGGACGAGGCCATGGACATTATCGGCGAGGTGATGGCACATGAATAACGGCAAAGTAGCCGTCGTTACCGGCGGCACCTCCGGCATCGGAAAGGCCACCGCTCTGGCGCTGAAAAAGGCCGGCTGCACCGTATACGAGCTGTCCCGCCGGGCGGAGGGCGTGGAAGGTCTGCGGCACATCTCCGCCGACGTGACGGACGAGGCCGCCGTCAACGCCGCCGTGGCGCAGATCATGGCCGAGGCCGGTCATATCGATCTGCTGGTGAACAACGCCGGGTTCGGCATCTCCGGCGCCATCGAATTCACCGCCCCGGAGGACGCCAAAAAGCTCTTTGACGTGAACTTCTTCGGCATGGTCAACATGAACCGCGCCGTGGTGCCCCTGATGCGGGCGGCGGGGCATGGCCGCATCGTGAACCTCAGCTCCGTGGCCGCACCGGTGCCCATCCCGTTTCAGGCGTACTACTCCGCCACGAAAGCCGCCGTCAACGCCTATACCATGGCGCTGGCCAACGAGCTGCGGCCCTTCGGCGTCACCGTGTGCGCCGTCATGCCCGGCGACATTCACACCGGCTTCACCGCCGCCCGGAAGAAGGTGGCAGAGGGCGATGCGATCTATCACGGCCGCATCTCCCGCTCCGTGCAGCGCATGGAGCACGACGAGGAGACGGGCATGGATCCCGCCAAGGCCGGCGCGTACATCGCCGCCGTCGCCCTGCGGGACGGGAACCGCCACCCGCTGTACGCCATCCGCTTTGACTACAAATTCTTCACGTTTCTGGCGAAGGTACTGCCCGCCCGGTTTCTGAACTGGCTGATCTATTGTCTGTACGGGAAATAAAGCGAAACAAAACGCATCCGCGGCGCGGATGCGTTTTTTATCTGCGAAAAGCGCGGCCTGCGCCGCGCTTTCCCTTCCTCCCTGTCTGCGTCTCCTGTTGAGACGTCCCCTGTGTTGACTGATCGATGGTAGTATAGCAGAATATTCGCAAAATGTCCAGCCGCGCGGCCACGCAAAGCCAACATTTACCGCCGATTTTAACGCATATCGTACCGCTGCCGGGCAAAACTACCGTTGCGATACCCGACAAGCGATCTTTGCTTACGCGAAGGTACGCAAGGGCAATTGCCCATGATTTGAAAGGAGAACAACTATGTCTACCAAGAACAGCAACAAGCTGAATGTCCCCGAAGCCAAGGCCGCTATGGATCAGTTCAAGATGGAGGCCGCCTCTGAGGTCGGCGTGAACCTGAAGAACGGCTACAACGGTCACCTGACCAGCCGCGAGGCCGGCTCCGTGGGCGGCCAGATGGTCAAGAAGATGTGTTCCGTACGAACTGCGAGTTTCAAACGGGCTGACCGAACAGCACTGGGGCATGAAGTTGAGGTAAGATACATAGCAGGCATCACAATATAGAGAAACGCGTGAGCCACCTTGTAGCTTCTTTATTACCTATTATTGAAAAGCTACCAATCAAAAGCAACTGAATCAACAAGCGAACGAACGAGAAATCCATGAAAGGTGTTTTTAGTGGGACTGTAAATTGAATACACCTAAGGAATGCGCGGATAGCCTTCAAAAATCTTCCAAGTGTATTCCCCCCTTCAACAATACGTTCTCGCTCGTACGTTTTGAACCTCTTTCGGTCTAGTGAGTTAGGAGGGGGCTATCTGACCCAATTGTATTTTGACATATTTTGATCTATGGGAATAGTCCCCTCTTTCTACCATTCTTTCCATGTAGAAAGAGGGGACCTGCTCAGTTATTCAATCGTGCGGTGTGAAAATTCGCTCAAAATTCACGCTTTTCGTTCACTCGTGGGAATGAAATTCACTTTTCTACAGAGAGAGGCTATTCGGTACGAATAACTACGGTTTTTGCCTCGAAGCACTTGCGGAAGACGCTTTCGTTTTGATACACGCAGCGAATTCCTGCGCCTTTTTCCAGTCATGAGCTATCAGAGAAGCTGTTGGCAAACAAGACTGGCGATATGCTGTGAGACCACAAACGACTGAGCAGGCTCAGAAGCGCAAAAGCAACTCCGGAGCCTGCTCTTATGAAGAGGTTTATACACACCCGATAGTGAGCAATATGTTGGCGTATGTGCGCTGCTCACCGGTGCTGATGGCCAAAGCGATCCCGTCACAGGCGTCATAGAACGCCTGCCGGCTATGGCCTTCCAAGGGCAGATCGTTCAGACGGCGGCGGAAGTCCGAAAAGATCTCCGGCTCTTCGCCGTCTTCCCGTGTCATCACTTCGGCCCGCTCAAAGGGAACTACGTCGCACAGTGCCTCCAGTACCTCTGTCACGGTGGGGCAGCCCCGGCGCAAGCCCAGATAGACCTTCGCCGCATTGCCGGTTTTTTCTGCCAGCGGGTAATTTCCGTCCGCAATGAGTATTTTGCTGCCATGGCCGCACCGTGAAAGCACGTCCATGATCTCAGGGTGGATACAGGTGGTTTTCAGCATATCAGACCTCCGCTTTCTCGTTAGCCCGCAGCTGCCCCAACGTTCCGCCGGGATGCCAGCGGACGTATTGCTGCGGCGTCACATCTGCGTCAGATTGCAGGAGCACGCTCAACGCTTGCAGAACCACTGTTTCTGCAAGAATAGACATCCGAGGTGCGCGGTTCAGCGGCCCGCCCTCGTTTTCTACTGCCGCCAACAGATGTACATCGCTCTGTTGGGCCAGCCAGGACGTCTCGTGGCCGGTCACGCCGATAATACGGCAGCCATTGGCCTTTACCGCCGCTACCGTCGCTTTCATTTCAGCCGTCTCGCCGCTGTTGGAGATAAAGATCACCACATCGCCGGGTACGAGCTGACCGCAGGAACCGTGGACGGCCTCTGTCCCGTGCAGGAAATAAGCCGGCGTGCCTGTGGAAGAAAACAGGGATGCCAGATAGCCCGCCAAATGTGCCGGTTTCCCGATACCGGAGATGTGCAGCCGGTTCCCGTCCTGCTTCGCGGTACGGATCAGCTCCGCAGCCCGCTCCAGTGCCGGATAGTCCAGTGTTTCCACGACCTCCTGCATCTGAACCTGCACACTTTGACAGAAGTATTCATAATCTTTTTTACACTTGTGTTCCATAGTCACTATCTTCTCTCATTCAAGTTGACCGCAGCACGATATCATTCCAGAACGGACATATCCAGCCCGGATCGCTCCGCCCTCTCTTTGACCTCCGCGAAGGTAGGCAGCGAGGGCATTGCGCCCAGCCGTGAGACAGTCAGTGCCGCCGTATTGGCCGCAAAGGAGAGCGCTGTTTTCTGATCCGCGCCGGCACAGACGGCAAAGCAGAACGATGCGACAAACGAGTCGCCTGCCGCCGTCGGGTCTGCTGCCGTGATATCCTTGACGCAGGGGCAATAGAGGAATTCCTGCCGGTTTAGCAGCACCGCACCGCCAGAACCCAGAGTGATGATCACATTCTCCACGCCCTGCTCCAGCAGTTTTTGTGCCGCACGCCGGGCGTCCTCCATATCCGGGCGGCCATCTTCGTTTCTGATGTGGATGCCCGTCATGCTCTCTGCCTCGTGCTCATTGGGGGAGATATAGGTCAGCCGCGCCAGCAGATCCTTCGACAACGGTGCGCTGGGGGCAGGATTGAGCATGACCGGAACGCCCCTCTCATGGGCGTAGCGGCAGACCAGCTCGTTGATCTCCATGGGGATCTCCAACTGCAGTACCACCATATCGTACTGGGCAATCTCATCCTTTAGGAATGCGACATCCTCCGGGTGGATGGCCATGTTGGCGCCGGAAATAACGATGATCCGGTTTTTTGTAGATCCATCTGCCGCTTTTTCGAGGATAATGACAGAGCAGCCTGTATTTTCCCGGGCGTCGCACATAACGTGTTGGGTATTCAGCCCGGCCTTATGGCAGGCGTTCAGCATTTCCTCCGCGTTGCTGTCGCAGCCCATCTTGCCGACCATAGTTACATCCGCGCCCAGCAGGCTGGCCTGCACCGCCTGATTTGCGCCCTTTCCGCCAGGAGCTTTATGAAAATCATCGCCCAGCACCGTCTCCCCCTCTGCGGGGAACACGCTGGTCGTCGCGATCTGGTCGAGGACGAAACTGCCGACCACCAAAATGTTGGGTTTGTGCTTCATAACTGTACCTCCGTGTTATACTGCGGGGACTGTTTTATATTCCGCCTCTTCCAGTGCTTTCATCAGCGCCGCAGTGTCCTCTGCCGAGACTTCCTCCATGGGCTTGCGCATCCGGGCTGTTTCGATAATGCCCCACTGCTTCAGGATCGCCTTATAGCAACCAATGTTGTTCTTGGCGCACAGAATGGCATTGAGCACGTTTGTCTTGCGCTGCAAACGCGTGGCAGAAGCCCAGTCATTGCGGGCCATGGCCTCGCGCACAGCCACATAATGCTCGGACACGATCATGGCGTTGCCGGAGATGACACCCTTGCCGCCTACGGCCACTACCGCCTCATACAGATGATCCGGCCCGACCAATACGTCAAACGCACCGTTGCGGACAGTCATCAGCTGCTGCAGTCGTGTCATATCGGGGTAGCTGTACTTGACACCGACCACATTGGGGCAAGCCTGCGCCACACGCTCCGCCAGAGCAGGCGTGATGTCGTTTACCGCATTCTGAGGAATACCGTACATATAGATGGGGAAATCTGCGGGAACGCTATCCGAGACTTCTTTGTAGTAGGACAGCAGCGCGTCGTCCGACAGCTGGAAATACCACGGCGTCACCACGCCCACGCCGTCCGCACCGCAGGCAGCAGCGTGCTGGGCCAAGCGAATGGTACTGGAGGTGTTCGCTGCGCCGACCTGCGCAAAGACCGGCACGCGGCCTGCGGCCTGCCGTACCACTGTCTCCACCACCAGAATACGCTCGTCATCCGTCAGGTAGGCCATTTCGCCAGTCGTTCCGCAAGGATACAGGCAGTCCACACCCTTGTCGATAAGAAAATCCGTAAGACGCTGGAGGGACAAAACATCTACATGGTCGTCCTCGGTCAGCGGCGTCACCATAGGGATCACAACACCATACATTCTTTTCATATTCATGCTCCTCTTTCAGTCAGCTTTTTGCCGTCTCGTCGGCCACAAATCTGCCGATCCTGCGGATGCCCTCGCAGATGTTTTCCATGCTGGTCGCATAAGAGATGCGTACATAATTCTCGCAGTCCGGGCCGAAGCCTGTACCCGGCACAAGACCCACATGGTAGTTTCTCAGCAGCTTAGTGGCAAAGTCCGCTGCCTTCATGCCTGTACCCGCGATGTTGACGAAAGCGTAGAACGCACCCTGCGGTTTTACGCAGGACAGGCCCGGGATCTCGTTGATCATACGGTAGACCACGTCGCGGCGCTCCTGGAAGGACGCCACCATCATGTCCAGATACGGTTGGGTCTGCTCACCGCTCAGGGCCTCTATGCCGGCCCACTGCACCGCGGTGTTGACGCAGGAGCAGGAGTTCTCGTTGATCTTGCCGATGGCCTCGATCAGATCCGCCGGACCGGCCACATAGCCCAGCCGCCAGCCGGTCATGGCATAGGTCTTGGAGAAGGACTGGATGATGATGGTGCGATCCTTCATTCCGTCGATCATCGCGGGGCTCCAGAACTTCATGCCGTCAAAGATGATATTATAGTACACCTCGTCACTGACAAGGTACAGGTCATGGCGGGTGACAAAATCACACAGCGCCAGCAGATCCTCATACTGGATCACTGCGCCGGTGGGGTTGTTGGGGGAGTTCAGCAGCACAGCCCGAGTCTTGTCCGTCACCGCCGCCTCCAGATCCTCGATACGGTAGGTGAAATTGTTCTCTTCCCGCAGCGGAACGCGAACTGACTTACCGCCGGCCAGCACCGGATGATTCGGATGGTTGGACCAGGCCGGGTCGCCCACGATCACCTCATCGCCTTCGTCCAGAATGGCCGCGAATGTCAGGCGCAGACCATCCATGCCGCTGTTGGTGATGACGATTTCTGTGGACGCATCGTAGTGCTTTCCGTAGATCTGCTCCATCTTTTGAGAGACAGCCTCTTTCAGCTCTGACAGTCCCGCATTGGGCGCGTACTTGGTCTTTCCCTCCGCGATAGCGCGGATGCAGGCCAGCGCCACATTGGGGGGGGCGATAAAGTCGGGCTCTCCCACGGTAAAGGAGATCATATCGTCACAGGTCTTGGCGATCCGCTCCTGTTCCTCCAGAAACAGACGGATCATGGAACGTTCCAAGCAGGCTCCTGCTCTTGAAATCTTTTTCATAGTCGTAAGTGCTCCTTCAAGTTATGTTCTGTTTCTGTCAGACCACCACGATGGGCAGTCGGCAGGAAAAGCCGTAAAACAATTCACCGGAACACAGGCCGGACGCCTGCTCCAATTCTTCCACCGGGATCTCCCGCTGACCTTGGCGGCCCAGCAGCACCGCTTCGTCGCCCACGGCAACACCGGGAATATCTGTCACATCAACCATGATCTGATCCATGCATATCGTGCCCAATACCGGTGCGTATTCGCCGTGGATCAGCACACGGCAGCGGTTCAGCAGCGTTCGGGTGTAGCCGTCCGCATAACCGATGGGCAGGGTAGCGATCACGCTTTCTCGCTTAGTGACAAACTTCCGCCCGTAGCTGATGGCCGTTCCGGCGGGGACGGTCTTCAGGTGGATGACCTTACACTTCACCGACATGACTGGCTTGACCTTCACCGTCTCGTGGTCGTGTACGCAGGCCGGATAGCAGCCCCAGACGATCGTGCCCGGACGGACGGCCTCGTAGAATACCTCCGGCAGACGGAAGATGGACGGGCTGTTGGCCGCCGTGCGCAGCGGGATAGGGACGCCGGCCTTCGTCAGCTGCTCATAGAACCAGTCGAAGCGCTCTTTTTGCAGATAGGTATACGTCAGATCTTCCAGATCTGCCGATGAAAAGTGGGTCATCAGGCCGAAAACGGAAACATTGGGCAGCTCCGGGATCTTCTTGACTTCCCGGACAGACGTCTCATCCGGCAAGAAACCGATACGCCCCATGCCGGTATCCACCGTGATCATCAGAGAAATATTCCGCTTTTCCTCGCTGCCGATGTGGGAGTATACCTCTGCCTCCCGCAGCTCGGAGATCAGCGGGACGACGTTCAGCCGAACGGCGGCACGGGCCAGTTCCTCCGGAATCAGCCCCATCATCACGATGGTGCAATCCACACCGGCATCCCGCAGCTCCTTGGCCTCCGCCAGCGTAGCTACCGCCAGCATATCCACGCCGCAATCCATATACGCCTGAGCTACTTCCTTCGCGCCGTGACCGTAGGCATTGGCCTTTGCCACGCCGATGATCCGGCTGCTGCCCACCCGCTGCTGCACCGCGCGGATGTTGTTCCGCAGCCGTGTGCCGTCGATCTCGACCCAGGCCGTTCTCAGAATGCTCTCATAATCAAACACAAGTCGTTCCTCCCATTTCTCAGTGGTGCAGGATCACGGACAGGAACTGCTTCAACCGCTCGTCCTCGGTGTCCTCGAAGAATGTCTTGCTGTCGGTGTCCACCCGGATCTTTGCGCCCTCCAGGAAGCACACGCGGGAGGCGACCTCGCGGGCGAAGCCCATTTCGTGGGTCACGATGACCATGGTCATGCCGATCTGGGACAGGCGGCGGATGGCGTCCAGCACTTCCTTGATCATCTCAGGGTCAAGGGCGGAGGTGGGCTCATCGAACAGCATCAGATCGGGTTCCAGCATCAGTGCGCGGACGATGGCCACACGCTGTTTTTGTCCGCCGGACAGCTGATGGGGGTATGCGTCCAGCTTGTCCGCGATGCCAAAAACTTCCAGATACTCCTTTGCTTTCTGCAGCATCTCGTCCTTGTTCTTTTTCTGCGTCTTTATCGGCGCGATCAGCAGATTGTCTTTCACCGTCAGGTTGCTGAACAGGTTAAACTGCTGGAATACCATGCCGATGTGCTTGCGGATCTCGCGGATGTTCCGGTGTGTGACCTCCTGACCGCGGTAGATGATCTTACCACTGTCGATCTTTTCCAGACCATTGATGGTACGCAGCAGCGTACTCTTGCCGCCGCCGGACGGACCGCAGAGCACCACGACCTCATGCTCATAGATATCCAGGCTCATGCCGTCCAAAACGGTGAGACTGCCGAATTTTTTCGTAACATCCTGGAGGGATACAACGATGTTGTTATTCTCAGACATATTTATCACCCATAATCCTTTTTACAACGGTACGCTCCAGCCGCTTGCCCAGCCATGTCAGGAAGTGGCACATGATGAAGAAGATCACCAGAATGTACGCATAGATCTCCAGCGGATAGGAGTACTTGGGAAGCAGCAGCTGCGCACGGCGCAAAACATCCATACAACCGATGGTGGCCGCCACAGACGTACCCTTGACCAGCATGACGATCTGGCCTATCAGAGCGGGGATCGTCACCAGCATGACTTGAGGCAGTACGATGTATACAATGGTGTGTATCAGCGGCAGGTTCAGCGCTTTGGCCGCTTCCCACTGGCCTTTATCCACCGACAGGAATCCGCCCTTGACGATCTCCATCATATACGCACCCTCCACCAAAGAGATGGACAGCACGGAGATCCAGAACTGCGTGCCACGTACCAGCGTAGCGTAGAAGAAGAGCAGTACAATGATAGTAGGGATACCGCGGCACACTACGGCGTAAAGGCCCAGAATCTGATCTACCACCGGGATCTTCAGGCTGCGGATCGTACCGAATACGATACCGATCAGCAGGGAGAACAGCAGACATGCACCGATGAGCTTCAGCGTCATGGGCATACCCTGCCCAAGCATCGTTTTGACAACGATAATATAGCGATCCTGCATTGTCATACGGCGCACGCCTCCTTCCCTTCGTCACTGATCTCCGTGCGATCCGATGTGCTGCGGACGTTGTTCTTGGCTCTGACGATACGGCGAATACCCTGCACGATCAGGAACAGGATCAGGTAGATTCCCGCACCGACCAGATACGATGTAACGGGGTTAAAGCTATAAATGTTGACCTGATTGCACTGATAGGTCAGCTCGCAGATGGTGATCCACATCAGCATGGACGTATCCTTGATGATAATGGAGATCATGTTGATGAGGGAGTCCAGTACCTTTTTCAGCGCCTGCGGGATCAGAAAATAGATCATTGTCTGGAACTTGCTGAAGCCCAGTGCATAGGCGGCCTCGCTTTGTCCCGCGTCGATGCTTTGCAGGCCGCCGCGGACGATCTCCGCCACGAAAGCGCCATCGTTCAGCACTAAGGCGATAACGCCCATCATTCCAGCAGATACACTTACATAGCGCGAAACGCCGTAAAACAGAAAATATAGCTGCACCAGCAACGGAGTTTCGCGGAAAAAGCAGATATAAGCTCTGACGATCGGCCCGAGGATTTTCGGCTTGCGGAAGCTGAGCGCGCCTATCAGAATGCCCCAGACCATTGCGATTACGATCGCGATCGCCGCGTATTTCAACGTGAGCAGCGTGCCGCTCCAAAAACGCGGCCAATACGCAACGACGATACTCCAATCAAAAGACATGGTATGTTCCTCGCTTGGTAGATTTGCGACGTCTTATTTTCGGTCCATCGCATAAAACCAACTTGTCCAATTCTTCATTTGGTTTCCCTGTGCATGGAAAACTGCGGCGGGGGAGGCGGTAAGCCTCCCCCGCCGCAGGCGTTTTGTCAGTTACTGCGCTGTTCGATCAACTGCGCACAGATTAATAGGCAACACCGTAGATGTTGGGTTCCCATTCAAAGCCCATCCACTGCTTATACAGGTCGGCATAGCCGCCAAAACTCTTCAGCTTAGTCAGGTAGAGGTTGAATACTTCAACAGTCTTGTCGCCGCTTGCGAAGGCAAAGCCGTAGAGCTGCGCGTCACCGCGCTCAGGCAGCAGGCGCAGGTCGGGGTTGGAGTTCATCGGCCCGGCAAAGACGATGCTGTCGTCCATAGAAACGTCGATAACGCCAGACTTCAGGGCTTCCTGCCAAGTACCCAGAGGCAGCACCACGATCTCGGCATCGGGGAACTGCTCCTTGATGATAGCCTCATAGACAGAGCCGGATGCAATGCCGAACTTGACGCCGGGAGCCTTCAGATCTTCCACACTCTGGAAGGAGGAATCCTTATCCACGATCCACATGGAGTAATCCACCAGCCAGGGATCAGAGAAGTCAATGGCAGCCTCACGGTCGAGACGCATATTCATGTTAGCTGCGATGAAATCCACTTTGCCGGTGTTGACGGCTGCCAGCATCGCGGACCACTCCAGCACTTCCCACTTAATGGTAACGCCCAGCTGATCTGCAAAATCGCGGACCATATCAGGAATAAATCCAGTAGGTTCACTTTCGCCGGCCTCCGTGAAGATGATGTTCTCAATGGTAGGGTCGATGCCGACGGTCATATAGCCATTGGCCATAATGCGCTCGTAGGCATTCTGAGTCGTTGCGCCGCCAGCCTCAGAGCCGGCATCCTTGCTGCCGCAGCCAACCAGGCAGGTAATGGTCAGCGCCAGCGCCATAATCAGTGCGAAGGTCTTTTTCATTTCGTGCATCTCCTTTTTGTTCTTAAAATTTCTATTTCAATGGAGACTCCTCCATCAAAAACTTCCGCATCTCCACAGGCAGTTCAGAAATCGCAAGCCATGCATTTTCCTGTTACCGAACGAGAGAGCATTTTTGAATAGTAAAGCGTTTTACTATTTACACAACAAGCGTTCTGGATGCACTTTTCGCATACCGATCGCTCGTGCCGTTTTTCTTTTTAAAGCCTGCACACACTATCGCGGCAGATAAGTTTTGGTTCATATATGCTGTTGCTGTCTCGCATAGGGTCTTTCCCGCCGGCCTCGATCATCGCCACCAGCCGCCGGAATGCACCGTGTGTCATCTCATCCACCGGCTGCCGTATCGTCGTCAGCCCCGGCGTGATAATGGTACTGAAATCCAAATCGTCAAATCCAACGATGGACATGTCGCTCGGCACGCGTACGCCCTCCATCTGGGCAAACTTATAAAGCTCATAAGCCAGCGTGTCGTTATGAGCAAACACGGCGGTGACGCCTTTTCTTCGGAAGTCTCCTACGGCTCTGTGATTTCCACTGAAGCCGTTGCTCAACTGGCATACCAACTCCGGATCATACGGAACGCCATATTCCGCCAAGGCCATCTTGTATCCTTTCAGACGCTGGGCCGCAGTGTAAACGCGCAGCGGATATGTGTAGTATCCGATCCGTCGATGCCCCATTTCCAGCAGATGCTTCGTGGCTGTATATCCCCCGTACATGTTGTTAACCGTATACGTCGGCACATCCAGCCCATCAATTTGACGGTCAATGGCCACTACCGGGGAGGGAAGCGTCCGAATCAGCTCTGCCAGCTGTTCATTTTCCTCCTGCTTGGGGCTGTCTGACTTGATAATCAGTATCCCGTCCACACAATAATCGATAAACGTGTTGATATACGCGCAATCCTTGTTGATGCTGTTGTTGGAATTCCCGCAAATGACCCGATAGCCGGCCTGATCCGCTTCGTGTTCCGCCGCTTTCAGCACCATGCCGAAAAACAGGTTGCAGTTGTCTGGGAGGATCAGCCCAATGATGTTTGACTTTTTTGTTACCAGATGGGACGCCAGCTTGTTGGGATGGTAGTTGAGCTGTTTGGCTGCATCCAATATTCTGGCTTCTGTTTGGGCTGATATATTTCTAGTCTTTCCGTTCAGAACCAATGAGACCGCCGTAATGGAACAGCCAGCCGCCATTGCAACGTCGCGGATCGTTGTTCGCATGAATTAATCCTCCAAGGCAGTATGTAAAACGTTTGACTTGTTTCTTTCTTTAATGTTATCATCCTATTCCTGAAATTGTCAACTAGAATGATTTACGAATATTTTCGTCGTTTTTTGGTGGAGTATCCAAATTTGCCATTTTTACCCTCCGATAAAACGTGCTCTTGCTCATCCCCAACTGCCGCATAGCCTCGGCAGCGGTGATTTCCCCACGCCGCCACTTAACCATGGCTTTCTCAAGCTCCGGCGGTTGAATGGGCTTACGCCTTTTGTAAACGCCGTTGTCCTTGGCAATGGCAATGCCCTCCCGCTGGCGCTGGAGGATATACTCCCGTTCCAGTTCTGCCACCGCGCCGAATACGGTCAGCATAAACTTGCCGGTAGGCGTGGTGGTGTCGATGGCCTCCTTCTTGCTGACAAATTCCACGCCTTTGACGGACAACTTCTCCACCAGTTCCAACAGATCACGGGTATTACGGGCAAAACGGCTGATGGACTCCACGATCACCGTGTCGCCCCGCCGGACGTATTCCATCATCTTTTGCAGCTCTGGGCGATTTGTATTCTTGCCGCTTATGCGGTCGATGTAGACCTCGTCCACCCCCAACTGCTCCATCAACAGCTCTTGCCGTGCCGTATTTTGATCGGCGGTGGATATGCGGATGTAACCGATTTTCAAACGTGCCCCGCTCCTTTCTCTTGTAAATATGATACACCTTCTGCTATACTGATATTGAGAGAAGGTGTTTAGATGAATATGCGCACTCTCAGTGAGATTCAAAGCATCGTGGCGCAGAGTTACATCGGATGTTCACGCACAGGTCTACCCGGGAAAGTTGATAGGCATCCAGCACACAAGGCAATCCTGAGTCTCTCAGCACCGCAAAGAACATCTTAGAAACGTCTTGTACGCTCCCCTCAGTCGGTGGAAGGATGCCCAGGTACGAGGAGTTCGGGTCGATCAGCTTTCGCGGATTCACCGCGACCCGTAGATAACACGTTGAGATATGACCGTGCACATCTTTTTCCAGACTAATTCTCAGCCCATTTCGCTGAAACCAGCGGCATCGATGACGCTCACCCTCTCCCTGCCAAGCCCTGTCTCGATATATCTCTCCCTTAGGGCGTTGGCAATACAGTCGGTCTCGCATTCGTTTGTAATCATTATTCGTAACCTTCTTGCTCAACTCAAAAGTGTGGATCGAAAACCCGTCCGGTTCTATCCGGAATGTCCCTGCGTTCTTCTTCATCAGTCGCACCTCCTAAAACTTTACTCCTTATCTACTCTCAACCCAGCGTATATGGCGCTTCATCGCGCTTTATTGGATAAATTTTCTCTTTAACAATAGGCTTCGGAGCAAAAAAGACGGTGCTTATTGAGTCCTTTGCCTCTCAGCACCGTCGGTCTTTTGCCTGCTTCACACTATCTTCGATTTTCAGCCGCATCTGCCTGAACTCGGCCTCGGTTATCGTTCCCCGATCCAGCAGCAGCTGATTGAACCACATCAGCATTCCCCACCGGTAGGCATTGTCTCGTGTCTGTGTCCGGTCTGTCATTGTCCGGCCTCCTCATTTGTATGTACTCCACATCACCTCGCAATTCGATGTGTATATTTTTGTTTTCCCATTCTTCAAAAAAGAAATGACCCCCACGGCAATCTTTTCCGTAGGGATCATTTTTTATTCACTTTTGTGGCGCTATTAACATGGTCAGCTCCAGCAGTATATTCTGTGCGGCCTTTGGCAGCCATGACAGCTTGTCAGCTGATAGCACCAGTGTTGCGCAGAGTCTGCCTTCCCCATCGACTGGCAGGCGAACATTTCTGCTCTTACCTACCAAATAGTCCGACTGTTGTTCCCTCACCGTCTTGATGACCGTGAGCCAGTCACATTCAATTGGCATAGTACCATCATCTGCACCTCCAGCCAAAGGCGCTGCAGTCCTTTATGTTTGGGAGTCCCGCGTTTTTTGTTGTTCTCACTAATCCTTTGGTCTGCCCGGTCACATGCATCTTTTAACGCCATTTCTTTTGGACAAACGCCTTTCCTATCCTCGGAGAATAAATCCGCCGTCATCCACAACAGGAAATTTCGGATCAGCCCCTGTACCCCCGCAGCGTCCCAGCCATCAGACTGCCACGCCCGCGCCAATATCTTACCATTGATCCGGATAGGTTCGACTATCCCACATTCAAAAAAGAATGACATGTCTCTTCAACATAGAAAAGGTCGGAGAGGAAAAAGGCGGAATGCCAAGAAAATTTTATTATATATTCTATTTTTAAATTTTACAAAAACACAATAACATGATAATGCAAATTTTTCAAGCGTAGTTTCTCTTTTGCGGTTGTTTTCTACTTTGCAATTTGTTACAATAAAGAACATGATACAACGAATTGGTTCGGAGGCATACCATGGACATTCACGACATCCGCCAGCAGCTGCGGACAAAGAGCATATATGACATTCCCCTGCGGGTGACGTACTACGCCCGCGTGTCCTCCGAGTCTGACGAGCAGCTGAACTCGCTGGGCAACCAGATCCAATACTACGAGGACTTCATCCGCCGGAATGCCGCATGGACGTTCGTACCCGGCTACATTGACGAGGGCTTGTCCGGCATCTCTACCAAGCACCGTGAGAACTTCAACCGCATGGTCGACGATGCAGCGGAGGATAAATTTGACCTGATCATTACCAAGGAGATCTCCCGCTTTGCCCGCAACACACTGGACTCCATTCAGTTCACGCGGCAGCTCCTCGGTTACGGCGTGGGTGTGTTTTTCCAGAACGACAATATCAACACCTTCGATGAGGACTCCGAACTGCGGCTGTCCATCATGTCTTCTATTGCCCAGGACGAGCTGCGCAAGCTTAGCAGCCGCGTAAAATTTGGCCATCAACAGGCCATCAAGAATAACGTGGTGCTGGGAAACAGCCGCATTTTCGGCTATCGCAAGGAAGACCGCAGGCTGGTCATTGACGAGGAACAGGCGCCTATGGTGCAAGAACTGTTCGAGCTGTACGCCACCGATCAGTACAGCATGAAGCAGATCGAAACCCTCTTTTGGGAGAAGGGCTACCGCAACCTCAACGGCAAGAAAATCGCCCACACCACCATGTCCAATATGATCTCCAATCCTAAATACAAGGGCTACTATGTAGGAAACAAGGTCAAGGTGGTGGATATGTTCACCAAAAAGCAGAAATTCCTCCCACCGGAGGAATGGGTGATGTTCAAGGACGAGACGGGTGAGATCGTGCCCGCTATTGTCCCCGAGGAGCTGTGGGAACAGGCCAATGCAGTTCTGCGCCGCCGCAGCGACGACGTAAAGAACCGGCAGGGCGTCTGCAACCACGCCAATCTGCTGACTGGAAAGCTCTATTGCACCTGCTGCGGCACCGCCTACTACCGCCGGGAGTCTCAGGACAGACAGGGCAACAAGAACAGCAAATGGGTCTGCTCCGGCAAGATCAAAAACGGCGCAGACTCCTGCGACTCCTTCCCCATCTATGAGGACGAGATCAAACCCCTGCTGCTGGATGTGTTCCGCGATACGGAGGCCAGCGCAGAGGCGCTGATCGAAGAATATGTAGAATTATATAAATCTCTGAACCGTGGCGGTAAGCTGGATAAGCAGATTGCCTCGCTGCAAAAGCAGCTGGAAACCGTGGAGCAGAAGCGCATGAAGCTGCTGACCTATAACGCCCAGGGAAAGCTGGATGATGCGGATTTCCTTGCCATGAACAAGCAGTGCTCCGCGGAAGCCAAGACGCTGCAAGCCCAGTTGGACGAGCTGACCGCCCAGCAGGAGTCCGCCGGAAATATGAAGCAGCAGCTGGATACGATTCGCACCGTCCTGCGTAACGCCCAGAAGGATGCCGCCAAGGGTGTGATAACTAAGGAATTTGTCACCCGCTATATCGACAAGATCTTTGTCACGCCGGAGGAGGATGGTTCTCTGCGGCTGGACATCAAGATTTTCACCGGTGAGAGCTGTGAAAAGCACCTGCAAAGCCTGCGGCGTCAGGCAGCGGCGCAAGCTGTTGTACCGCAATCAGTTGCGGCGTTTTCACCGGCTGGTGATCCCGAAGTTTTTACGGGTCACACGTTCAAGAAGATGATCGAGTCCTACGAGAAGAATCTGTAAACGGCTCTTTTCTATGACGCGGAAAGACCGGCTTGCGCCGGTCTTTCTGCGTTATAGCGCCCTTTCTGCGTCACTCGAACAGGCCCGCCTGGCCGGGCACCTCGCCGTGGCCGATGGCCTGCAGCTGGCGGACGTTCTCCGCCGTCAGCGCGTCGCTGATGGCCATTTTCCGGATGATGTTCCGCACCGTCACGTCCAGGCCGGTGCCCTCCCGGTAGTCGGCGGGGAACATGAAGTCCACCCGTCCCTTGGCCAGCAGATCCTCCACGCCGGCGCAGTTGCCGCTCTGGTACACGGCGATGGCCTGCCCGCCGTAGGCGCGCATCATCTTCATGCAGGGCACGTCGGAAAGGCCGTCGCCCACATAGATCATGTTGGTGAAGGGCACCCGCTTGCTGTCGTCGGGCATGGAGTCGTTCAGCGTCTTGTCGTCCGCCACGTCCAGCACGCCCTTGTTGATGCGGTAGACGAACTGGGTCTTGTTGGTGAAGTTGACGTCCAGCTTCGGCCAGCAGGCGGCGCCGCTCTCGTCATAATAGAACTCGCAGGCGTAGATCTGCTTGAACTCGTGGGCGATGCCGCTGCCCTCGATGATCTCCTTCAGGCCGGAGGACAGCACATAATGCTCCACCTCCACGCCCAGACTCTCGCCGAAGGCATTGATGCGGGCGAACCACTCCCGCACGCCGGGGAACAGCTCCATGCTGCGGCCGCACTGCACCAGAAAGTCCCGCTTGAGCACCCTGCCCTGGGCGCGGCATTCGGCCATCATGGTGTACATATACGCCAGCAGGCCGTCCATGCGGTTCTCCCGGCCGAAGGTGTTGGCCTTGTTCCAGAACTGGGCGGGGGTGTAGCCCAGAGCGGGGATGAAGGCATAGTCCTCCATGTCGGTTGTGCAGAGGGTCTTGTCAAAATCATACAGCAGGGCGATGATGGGCTTTGTCATGGCTTCTCCTCCGTAGGAAAAAGGCGGCGCAAGGCCGCCTTTTATTCGTATCCGTTGTTACTTGTCCCCGTCGTAGTTGCGGCCGAACTTCAGCTCGTCCAGACTCAGGCGGAAATCGCTGGGGATGGCGCTGCCGTCTATGGGCGGCATTTTGATGGTCGGCTCGTCGGTGACAGCCGGGGCGGGCTTCTCCGCCTCTGCCTCGGTGTAGTGGCTGAGGATATCCTGCTCGATGGAGGACACCACGTCGTCCTTGGGCGCAGCCGCAGGCGCGGCGGCGGGCTTCTCCGGCGCGAAGTCCAGCTCCGGCAGGGACAGCAGGAACGCGCTGTGCGCCTTGCACAGCTCCTCGCTGCGGCGGATGAACTCGGCGGTCTTTTCCTGGGCATATTGCAGCTTCCGCTCCGCCGCCTGCCGCTCGTCGTCCAACCGGTGGATCTCCTGCTGAGCCTCCGCCCGGGCATCGGAGAGGATCTTCTCCTTCTCCACCTGCGCGTCCTGCACCAGCTTGGCGGCCATCTTCTGCGCCGTCAGCAGCGCCTGACGCATGGCCTCCTCGGTGGAGCGATATTCCTCCACCTTCTCGGCCAGCACCTTCAGCTTGGCCTTCAGGGTGACGTTCTCCTTGAACAGCGCGGTGTAGTCCTCGGTCAGCGCGTCCAGAAACTCGTCCACGGACGCCATACTGTATCCGCCGCTGCCGAACGACGCCTTGGGAAATACTTTTTCGGAAACTTCCTGCGGTGTAAACATACCGATCCCTCCGTTGTTATTTATAGTTTACAGATACAAGCCGTTGTTTTCCAGCTCGTCGATGAGATCACCCATGATGTCCACGGAATAGGGGGTGATGATGTAGGTGTTGGCGGCGACCTTCTTGATCTTGCCCTCGCCGGCGTAGGCCACGCCGGACAGGAAGTCGATAAGGCGGCGCGCCACGTCCTTGTTGGTGGACTCCAGATTCAGCACCACGGTGCGCTTCTCCTTGAGATGATCCGCGATCTCAGAGGCGTTCTCGAACCGCTCCGGCTTCACCAGCACCACCTTCAGCTGGGTGGTGGCGTGGATGTTCACCACCTTGTTGTGGCGATCCTCGCTGCGGCGCTCCTCCCGGCGCTCCTCCCGGCGCTCCTCCTTGCGGTCGTCGAACAGGGAGCGGGATTCCTTCGCCGGTTCCTCGAAATCGTCCTCGTAGTCATAGTCCTCGTCATCATAGGGATGAATGATCTTCTTCAGCTCGTCCATAAGTCCCATGTGCAGTACCTCCCGCTGTGTTATTTGGAATAATCTCTGGCGCCGAAAATGGCGGAGCCCACGCGCACCATGTTGGCGCCCGCGCGGATGGCATCGGCAAAGTCGCCGCTCATGCCCATGGAGAGATATTCTAGTCCATTATCGTACATTTTCCGGCTTATGTCAACATACAGTGCCCGGACTTTTTCAAAATACGCCATATTTTCCTCCCGCGTGGCGTCGGCAGGGGGGATGGTCATCAGTCCCCGCACCCGGACGTGGGTAAGGGCCTTGGCCTGCGCCGCCGCCTGCTCCACCGCATCGGGGGCGAAGCCGCTCTTGGCCTCCTCGCCGCCGATGTTGACCTCCAGCAGGATGTCCTGCACGATGCCCAGCTTCTCCGCCTGTCTGTCCACCTCCGCCAGCAGCTCCGGCGAGCCGATGGACTGGATCAGCGCCGCCTTGCCCACCACCTGCTTCACCTTGTTGCGCTGCAGGTGGCCGATGAAGTGCAGCGGCGCGCCGCGGTAGGCGTCCTCCGCCAGCTTCGCGGTCATCTCCTGCACCCGGTTCTCGCCCAGCGCGTCGATGCCCGCGGCGATGGCCTCCTGACAGGCGGCGGCGCCGTTCATCTTGCTGGCGCCCACCAGCGTGATGTCTGCGCCGGTGCGCCCCGTCTCCCGCGCCGCCGCGTCGATCTGGGCGCGAATGGCAGCGATATTCTCCCGAATAGACGTACTGTTGGACATGGTATGTGCCTCCTTGTCTCTGTCTGTTGTTTACCGAATGACCTTGCCGTCGTGAAGCTGGCCGGAGGTGGCGATGACCTGATCTCCGGCGCGGAGCGTCCGTGTGTCGCCCGCGCCCTCTGCCGGCGTCACCAGTGCGTAGCCCTCGCCCTGATACACCAGCGTCACCGGGCGGAAGGCGGCGTTCTCGCCGTCCACGCAGTACACGCCGGTCACGCCGTCCTCGCTGACACGCAGGGCGTCAGCCGGGACGCGCAGCCCCTCGTAGGTGTGCAGCACCGCGTCGGCGGCCTGATGGCGCAGCAGGGTGGTCTGCGCCAGATAGCGGGTGCTGGACAGCACCACGGCGCAGCGCCCCTTGTCCGGGCGGGACACGGACTCCACGCTCATGCGGATGGTCTGGTCAAAGCCCTTGGCCAGCCGCACATTGATGCTGCCCATGGTCTTCAGCTCCGCCGCCTGCTCCTCCGGCAGCACCACGGCGTAGTACCACGTGTCGCCGTAGATCAGCTTGCCCACGTTGCTCTGCTCCTCTGCGGCGCGGACGCCGTCCAGCTTTGAGGGGGTCAGCTCCTCCAAAAATTCCTCCGTCAGCACCGACTCGTAGCCGTCGCACACGGCGGAATAGGTGCCGGAGGCCTTGGCGGTGACGGATCTGGCGCCCGACAGCTTGGCCTTCTGGCTCTGAATGTCCGACTCCACCGACTTGATCTCCGCCTGAATGTCCTCCTGGGAGGTGTAGGAGTGGTCGCGCTTGAGCACCGCCGCCTTCAGCTGCGCCAGATCGCTCTCCGCCGCGGAGTAGTCGCCGCCGGACAGGGTCTGCCGCAGCGCCAGAATGTCGCCGGTGATGGAGGTATCCAGCTTCAGCGCCGCGTCGGGATCCAGATAGGAGGTCAGGGCAAATTGCAGCTGCTGCAATTGCAGCTCCAGCGTATCGATCTGGCTGACGGTCTGGAGGGCGCTGTCGTCGCTGTACACGGTGGCCACGGTCTGACCGGCGGCCACCCGCTGCCCCTCCTGCACCTGCCGGGACACGGTGCCGCTCTGGGCGGGCAGCGGCTCCTCCGTCCGCACCAGCCAGCCCTCCATGGACACGGTGTCCTCCGCCTGACTTTCGTAGGTGACGGTGACGGTCATGGGGTCGGAGAAGTAGCTGTGTATCTGCGCGGCAAAATACACCAGCACCGCCGCCAGCACCGCCAGCGGCAGTATCCGCAGCAGCGGCGAGGAGCGCTTGGCGCTCCCGGCAGGGAGGTTCTTGTTGTCGGGTGTGTCGTTCATGGGTATCCCTCTTTTTTACTCTGCCTCCTCCCGCAGCCCGATGACCCGCGCCGGGGCGATGGTGGAGATGGCGTGCTTGTAGATGACCTGCTGGCGCCCCTCGCTGTCCAGCACCACCACGAAGCAGTCGAACCCCGTGATAATGCCCCGCAGCTGGAAGCCGTTCACCAGAAACAGCGTCACCGGCACGCTCTCCTTCCGGGCTTTGGTGAGAAAAATGTCCTGTAGATTGTTGACCTTCTGCATAGCTTGTCCGCTCCTTTTATGTCTGTGTGCGGACGTGTATGGTCATGCCCGTCCGCCGCTATCAGCATACCCCGGCGGACAGGAGGAATTCTGTCGCATTTTGTAGTCCCGCCGGAAAATCCGGCGTTTTTTCCCATAATATCCAGTGGATGTCCTCATCCCGCCGCAGCCACGTCAGCTGCCGCTTGGCGTACTGGCGGGAGCGGAGCTTCACCTCCGCGATGGCCTCGTCCACGGTGGCGCGTCCCTCCGCCACGGCCAGAAACTGCTTGTAGCCGATGGCCTGCAGCGCCGTGGCGTCATGGGGCAGGCCGCTTTGCAGCAGCGTCTCCACCTCCTGCAGCAGTCCCTGCGCCACCATGTCGTCCACCCGGCGGTCGATACGCGCCCACATGTCCGCCCTGTCCCGGAAGGCAAGGCCGATGCGCAGGGCGCGGTAGCGGGGCGGCGTCTCCCGGCTTTTCCGGTCGTGCTCCGTGATGGTCTCGCCCGTCTCGTAATAGACCTCCAGCGCCCGGACGATGCGCTTCTCGTCCCGCAGGTGCAGCCGGGCGGCGGCCGCCGGGTCGATGGTCTGTAATTCCGCCAGCAGCGCGGCTGCGCCCTGGCGCTCCATGCGCTGCTGCAAGCGCCGCCGTATCACGCCGCCCTGACTGCCGGCGGCGAAGTCCGTGCCCCGCACCAGCGCGTCCAGATACAGCCCCGTGCCGCCCACCAGCACCGGGCGCTTGCCCCGGCGCAGGATGTCCTGCACGCATTTGTCGGCCTCCGCCGCGTACCGCGCCGCCGACCAGCTCTCCCGCGGGTCGGCCACGGCCACCATGTGGTGGGGGATGCCCTCCATCTCCTCCGCCGTGGGCGCGGCGGTGCCGATGGCCATGCCCCGGTAGAGCTGCATGGAGTCCACGGACACCACCTCGCCGTTAAAGCGCCTGGCCAACGCCACGCCCATTTTTGTTTTGCCGCAGGCGGTGGGTCCCACCACGCACAGCACCGTGTTGTCCATGTGATCACCTCGTTTGGGTCGGGATAGATGCGGGCGGATCACCGCACCTGCTCTGTAGGGCGGGACCCATGTGTCCCGCCGCACGGTATGCATGTTTTACGGCGGGGCACACGGGCCCCGCCCTACGGGATAACAGCACCGCTGCGCTGACGGGACGTCGTACCCCAAGGGCATTTGTTCCGCCGCGCAAGGGGATGCGGATTCCCACGCCAGTGACACGGTCACTGGCTTGGAATGACAGCGCTTCGCGCTGTTCGGGCGGGCAGGGTCGTCCGCCCCTACGAAGCGGTTATCGGTGGCGTTCCGTGCGGGACGTCGAGGACGCCGTCCCCTACGGACGGTTCTCGACGGCGTACCGGGTGTACGCCGAGGAGGGTTGACGATGGCAGGGCGGAAACGCATCCCGCCACGGCGGAGAGATTTTTCGTCCTGCCGATGGCAAGCCGACGACGGCGTATCGGGTATACGTCGAGGAGGGTTGACGATGGCAGGGCGGAAAAGATCCCGCCGTCAGGCCCGCTTGAACATTTTTTCTATCTGATACCTCGTCATCTCCACCGCCACAGGCCGCCCGTGGGGGCAGTAGCGCACAGCGCCGGACTGCACCTTGTCCACCAGCGCCTGCAGCTCCGCAGGGTCGGTGTGCATACCGGCTTTGATGGCGCTTTTGCAGGCCACGGTGTGCAGCAGCTCATCGCGGAGGGTGGACTGGTCGGCGGTGTGGAGCAGCAGCTTGTGCGCCAGCTCCTCCAGAGTGGCGGACGCGTCCTCCGGGCGCAGGTCAGCGGGTATCTCACGCACCAGCACGGTGCCGTCACCGAAGTCCTCGCAGAGGAAGCCGCACTGCTCCAGAAGGGGCAGGTCGTCCAGCACGGCGGTGTATTCCTCAGCGGTGAGGCGCACCGCCGCCGGGGTGAGGAGCGGCTGCGCCATGGGCGGCGCGGCGCTCTCCTTGAGGGCGTCGAAGCGCAGGCGCTCGTGGGCGGCGTGCTTGTCGATGAGCCAGAGGCTGCCCGCGCCGTCCTCGCAGATGATGTAGGTGCGCAGCACCTCGCCCACCATGCGCCAGGGCTTTTCCGCCGTGGAAGCGCCCTCGGGCATGGGCAGCTCCTGCTGCTCCGGCTCCGGTGTTGGCTCCGGCTCTTTTTCCACAGGGGCGGGGACAGTCTCCTCCCGCACCGGCGGCGTGATGTGATAGACCCGCCCGGCGGGAGCCGGGGCGGTGAAGGGCTTGTCCGGCTGGCGCACCACGTCGTGTACCGCCATCACCGGTGTGACCGGAGCGGGGGCGGGTCTGACCGGCTCTGCGACCGCCGGTCTTGCTGGCGCGGAGCCGACGGCTCTGCCCACGGGCAGCGTCACCGCCCGGTCGGGGCGGGGCGCGTCCGGGCGCTTGAGGAATTCCTGCGCCGTCATGGTCTGGTAGAAGGGCTTTTCCGCCGTTTTGGGCTTGCCCTCGTTGTCCAGCACGTCCCGGACGGTGTAGTACACCGCGTCGAACACGGCCTTCTCCCCGGCGAACTTCACCACGGTCTTGGCCGGGTGGACGTTCACGTCCACCGTGTCCACCGGCAGGGTGATATGCAGCACACAGCCGGGGAATTTGCCCTTCAGCAGCCGGTTGCGGTAGGCCTCCTCCACGGCGGCGGTAAGCAGCTGGCTCTTGACCAGCCGCCCGTTGACGAAGAACAGCTGCCGTCCCCGTGTACCGTGACCGGCGGCGGGGCTGGTGACGAAGCCGGAGACGCGGACATCGCCGCCGGCGCCGTCCACGGGCAGCAGACTTCTGGCGAAGTCGCGCCCCAGCGCGGCGTATACGGCGCTGAGCAGCTGGCCGTCGCCGGGGGTGTGGAGCACCTCCTGCCCGTCCCGCAGCAGCTTGAAGGACACGTCCGGATGGCTCAGCGCCAGCTGCGTCACCACGGAGGTGGCCGCCGCGCCCTCGGCGCTGTCCTTTTTCATGAATTTCATCCGGGCGGGGGTGTTGTAGAACAGCTCCCGCACGCAGATGGTGGTGCCCTCCGGGCACCCGGCGGCCTTGACCTCGCCGGGCACGCCGCCCTCCAGATGCAGGGACGCGCCGCTGTCCGTCTCCCGCTGGCGGGAGAAGATATCCACCCGGGACACGGCGGAGATGGCGGCCAGCGCCTCGCCCCGGAAGCCCAGCGTGCCGATGGCCGCCAGATCCTCCGCCCGGTGCAGCTTGCTGGTGGCGTGGCGCAGGAAGGCGGTGGGCAGCTGCTCCGGCGCGATGCCGCAGCCGTTGTCCGTGACCCGCAGGTACGTCATGCCGCCCTTTTCCAGCTCCACGGACACGGCGGACGCACCGGCGTCCAGCGCGTTTTCCAGCAGCTCCTTGCACACGCTGGCAGGGCGCTCCACCACCTCGCCGGCGGCGATGAGGTCGGCGATATGGGCGGGCAGCTGTTGGATCTGCGGCATAGTATCAACTCCTTTTCTTGTCTTCGGCGGGGGATCCGTTTTCCGCCGCGCCTGTGCGTTATCTTTTCGGGCGGACAGAGTCGTCCGCCCCTACGAAGGGACATCAAGGACGCCGTCCTCTACGGGCGGTTTATCGCGCCCGCCCTGTAGGGCGGGACCCATGTGTCCCGCCGCACGATATACATGTTTTCCGGCGGGGCACGCGGGCCCCGCCCTACAACAGGGTTCGGCGGTCGTACAGGGCGGACAGAGTCGTCCGCCCCTACGAAGGGACATCAAGAACGCCGTCCCCTATTGCAATTTGCTCTTCAGCTCATACAGCAGGTTCAGCGCCTCCAGCGGGCTGAGGGCATCCACCTGCGTGCGGCGGATGATATCCGCCACGGCGGACTCCGCCATGGCGCCCAGCGACAGCTGGTCGTCCTGCACCGGCGCGGCGTGGGGATGGGCGGACTGGCTCTCCAGCTCCCGCAATATCTCCCGCGCCCGCTTGAGCACCGCGTCCGGCAGACCCGCCAGCTTCGCCACCTCGATGCCGTAGCTCCTGTCCGCGCCGCCGGGAACGATCTTCCGCAGGAACACGATGTCCTCGCCCCGTGCGTGGACAGCCACGTTATAGTTCCGGACGTTGGGCAGCTCCTGCTCCAGCGCCGTCAGCTCGTGGTAGTGGGTGGCGAACAGCGTCTTGGCCTTCAGTTTTCCGGCGCAGTACTCCAGCACCGCCCGGGCGATGGACATGCCGTCGAAGGTGGACGTACCCCGGCCGATCTCGTCCAGGATCAGCAGGCTGTTCTTCGTGGCGCAGCGGAGAAGCTCCGACACCTCCGTCATTTCCACCATGAAGGTGGACTGTCCGGCGGCCAGATCGTCGCTGGCGCCGATGCGGGTGAAGATGCGATCCACCACGCCGATGTGCGCCCGCTGCGCCGGGACGAAGCTGCCCACCTGCGCCATGAGGGTGATGAGCGCCACCTGGCGCATGTAGGTGGACTTACCGGCCATGTTGGGGCCGGTGATGATGGACACCCGCTCCTCTTTGGCGCCCATGTGGGTGTCGTTGGGCACGAAGAAGGCATCGCCCCGCATTTTCTCCACAACGGGATGGCGTCCCGCCGCGATCTCGATCACGCCGGACTCGTCCACGTCCGGGCGGCAGTAGTGGTTCTGCGCCGCCACCTCCGCGAAGGCGCACAGGGTGTCCAGCTGGGCGATCAGCGATGCCGCCAGCTGCACCCGCGTCACCTGCGCCGCCACCTCGCTGCGCAGGGCGGTCAGCAGGTCGTATTCCAGCGCCGCGTCCCGGTCGTGGGCGGTGAGCACCTCGTGCTCCAGATCCTTCAGCTCCTGGGTGATGTACCGTTCGCCGTTGACCAGCGTCTGCTTGCGTATGTAATCCTCAGGCACCTGCTCCTTGAAGGAGTTGGATACCTCGATGTAATAGCCGAATACCTTGTTGTACCCCACCTTCAGGGTACGGATGCCGGTTTTCTCCTTTTCCCGGGCTTCCAGCTCGGCGATGAAGCCCTTGCCGCCGGTGAGGATCGTCCGCAGGTGATCCACCTCCGGGTCGAAGCCCCCCCGGATCATGCCGCCCTCCCGGACGGAGAACGGCGGCTCGTCCACCAGCGTGGCGGCGATGCGCCCGCTGATGTCCTCCAGCGCCTCCAGCTGCTCTCCCAGCTTGGCCAGCGCGCCGGTAGAAAAGGGCTCCAGGCACCGCTTCACCTCCGGCAGGTGCTCCAGCGCCGCGCGCAGGCTCACCAGATCCCGCGCCCCGGCGGTGCCGTAGACGATGCGGCTCATGAGCCGCTCCATGTCGCCCATGCCGGTCATGGCCAGCCGCAGCTCCTGCCGCCCCATGGTGTTGTCCACCAGCGCGGCCACGGCGTTCAGCCGCCGGTCGATGGCGGCCACATTCATCAGGGGCTGCTGTAACCACATGCGCAGGTTCCGCGCGCCCATGGGGGTTTTTGTCTTGTCCAGCACCCACAGCAGGCTGCCCTTCTTCTCCTTGCTGCGCAGCGTCTCCGTCAGCTCCAGATTCCGCCGCGCCGCCAGATCCAGCTCCATGAACTGCCCCGTGCGGTACCATTCCAGCTTGTCCAGCTGCTTCAAGTCGGTTTTCTGCGTCTCGTAGAGATACGTCAGAAGCCCGCCCAGCGCCAGCAGCGGCGCCGCGTCATTGCGGGGCAGGCGGCTGAGCGCCTCCTCGCCGAACTGGGTGCGCACCTTCTTCTCCGCGTCCCGCAGGTCATACCGCCCGTCGCCCAGCCGCTCCCGGCGGCAGGCGAAGCGATTTTCCAGCGCGGCGGCCAGCTCCGCGTTGTCGTAGGCGGCGGCGTTCATCACCGCCTCCGCCGGGGCGAAGCGCCCCAGCTCGTTGATAAGCCCCGTGATGCGCTGCTCGCCGGTGAACACCGTCACATGCGCCTGTCCCGTGGACACGTCGCAGGCGCACAGACCCGCCGCCGTGTCGCTGAGATACACGCCGCACAGGTAGTTGCTGCGCCCCGCGTCCAGGCAGGCGTCGTCCAGCACAGTGCCCGGCGTGACGGTGCGGATGACCTCCCGCTGCACCAGCCCCTTGGCCAGGGCGGGATCCTCCGTCTGCTCGCAGATGGACACCTTGTAGCCCTTGGCGATGAGCCGGGCGATGTAGGCATCGGCGGAGTGGTAGGGGATGCCGCACATGGGGATCTTGTCCTCCGGCGCCTTGGTCTTGTCCTTGTCGCGGGTGGTCAGCGCCAGATCCAGCTCCTGGGAGGCGGTGCGGGCGTCGGCGCCGAACATCTCGTAAAAATCCCCCAGCCGGAAAAACAGCAGGGAATCCGGGTTCTGCTCCTTTACGTCCATATACTGGCGCATCATGGGTGTCAGCTCTGCCATGGCAGCGGCTCCTTTCTCACTTGGGGATAGGGAACGGCGGGGCGTTTATCCCAGAAAGCCCAGCAGTCCCAGCACACCGAAGGTGGTGTACAGCAGGCACATGATCACCAGCACGATGGTGATGACGGTGTACAGACCGCTGTTCTTCTTGGTGTGCTTGTACTTGCGGATATAGAACAGCGTGCCGCAGGTGACGCCCAGCAGCACCGAGGACAGGTGCCCCAGCATGGCGCTGTCCTTGAAGGCGGTCAGCCGCAGGATCAGCACGATCAGCACCGCCGCGAACTCCACGCCCAGCGTGACGTTCAGCCAGGTGGGGAGCTTGACGCGCTCCTGCTGGTTGGCCTTGTCCACGATCTTCTGCGCCATGTAGCTGCCGGCAGAATAGCCGCCGTAGTTGCTGTTTTTCTTCTTGGCGTGAATGTTCTTGTTGGGGTTGCCCTTGGCCTTGCGTATCTGCTCGGCCTGGTTGCTGTACTGGTTCACGTTCATCTTATAGTTGTTCTTGGCCATGGTCATTCTCCTTCGGTCAGTTGATTTATCAGCAGGTCAAATGCGTGGTGGGCGGTGAGGGCGCGGATATGCTCCCGGTCGCCGCTCAGCGCCAGCCGCCGGACGAACACGCCCTCCGGCGCGGACAGCGCCGCGAACACGGTGCCCACCGGGTTGCCCCGGTCGTCCCCGTCGGGCCCGGCCAGTCCCGTAACGGCCACGGCCAGGTCGGAGCCGGTCAGCACCCGGACACCCATGGCCATCGCCCGCGCCACCGGCTCGGACACGGCGCCGCAGGCCTCCAGCAGGGAGGAGGGCACGCCCAGCACATGGTTCTTCACCTCGTTGGTATAGCTGACCACGCCGCCCAGAAACACCTGCGACGCGCCGGGCACGTCGGTCAGCTCCTTGGCGATCAGCCCGCCGGTGATGCTCTCCGCGGCGGAGAGGGTCAGCCCTCTCTCCCGGCACAGCGCCAGCACCTGCGCCGCTATGCTGTCGTGCATATCACACCTCCGGCTTCACCCGGATCATCTCCCGGTTCTCCATGGCGCGGCGGCACAGACCCTCCACGTCCAGCGCGGCCTCGTACTCCCGCGTCTCCTCCACGCTGGGCTTCGTCTTGGGGTGCCGGGGCGTGAACACGGTGCAGCAGTCCTCGTAGGGGAGGATGGACGTGTCGAAGGTGCCGATATGCCGGGCGATCTTCACGATCTCCTCCTTGTCCATGCCGATGAGGGGACGCAGCACCGGCATGGTGGTCACGTCCTCGCTGACAGCCAGCGCCTGCATGGTCTGGCTGGCCACCTGTCCCAGATTCTCGCCGGTGACAAGGGCGCGGCAGCGCAGCTCCAGCGCCAGCTCATTGGCAAGGCGCATCATGAACCGCCGCATGATAAGGGTGAAGTGATCCTCCGGGCACTTGCGGCGGATCTCCTCCTGAATTTCCGTAAAGGGGATGATGAACACCGCCAGCCGGCCGCACCAGGGCGTCAGCTCCTGCGCCAGGCGCAGCACCTTCTCCCGCGCCAGCTCGCTGGTGTAGGGAGGGGAGGCGAAGTGGATCATCTCCAGCTGCACGCCGCGCTTGGCGATCATGTAGCTGGACACGGGACTGTCGATACCGCCGGACAGCAGGCTCACCGCGTGGCCGCCCATGCCCAGGGGCAGACCGCCGGCGGCGGCCTCGGCGGGGCCGTGGACGTAGGCGGCGTCCTCCCGCACCTCGATGTACACCGTCAGCTCCGGGTGGTGGACGTCCACCTTCAGGTGGGGGAAGGCGTCGTGCAGCGCGCCGCCCACCCACTGGCTCAGCTGGATGCTGCCCATGGGGAAGGACTTGTCCGCCCGCTTGCTCTCCACCTTGAAGCTCTTGGCCGCGGTCAGCGCACCGCCCAGATAGGTCTTTGCCGTGTCGAAAATAGCCTCCTTGCTCTTTTCGCAGGGCAGGGCGCGGGTGATGGCGATGATGCCGAACACCTGCTTGCAGGCAGCGTAAGCCCCGGCGATGTCGCAGGTCTCCTCCGCCGGCTCCACATAGATAGTGGACTGGCGGGAATATATCTTCCACTTGCCGAACCGCTGGGTGCGGCGGCGGATATTGCTCATGAGCTTCATTTCAAAGCTGCGGCGGTTCAGTCCCTTCAGGACGACCTCGCCCAGCTTGCACAGGATGATCTCGTGCATGTGGTTCTCTCCTTGTTGTTGGTGTACAGATGTGGGGACGGCGGGCGGACAGGGTCGTCCGCCCCTACAACGGGACGTCGAGGACGCCGTCCCCTACGGACGTTTATCGACGGTGTATTGGGTATACGTCGAGGAGGTCTGACGATGGCAGGGTGGAAAAGCTGCCGCCGTCATTTCAGGGTGCTGCTGCTGCGGTACTGTATAGCCTCCGCCAGATGCGCGGCCTCGATACTCTCCGCGCCCTCCAGATCGGCGATGGTGCGCGCCATGCGCAGGATGCGGTCATGGCTGCGGCCGGTGAGCCCCAGACGGTCGAAGGCGCCCTGCATGAGCTTCTCTCCGGCGGCGTCCAGCGCGCAGTACTGACCGATCATGGCAGGGGTCATGTAGGCGTTGCAGGAGACATCGGTGCCGGCGTAGCGCTTTTTCTGCACCTCACGGGCGGCGTTGACCCGCGCCCGGACATCCGCAGAGGACTCCGGCTGCTCCTTGCGGCGCATGGCCTCGTACTCCACGGAGGGCACGTCGATGTGCATGTCGATGCGGTCCAGCAGGGGACCCGAAATGCGGCGCATGTACTGCTCCACCTGCTGGGGCGAGCAGGTACAGCGGCCGGAGGGATGACCGTACCACCCGCAGCGGCAGGGGTTCATGGCGCAGACCAGCATGAAGCGGCTGGGCAGCGTCAGGGAGCCGGAGGCGCGGGTGATGGTCACAAAGCCGTCCTCCAGCGGCTGGCGCAGCGTCTCCAGCGCCGCCTTGCCGAACTCCGGCAGCTCGTCCAGAAACAGCACGCCGTTGTGCGCCAGGGATATCTCGCCGGGGCGGGGGATACCGCCGCCGCCGGACAGGGAGACGGTGGAGGCCGTGTGGTGGGGGCTGCGGAAGGGGCGGGTGTCCACCAGCGGGTGGGCGGGGTCGGTCATGCCGGCCACAGAGTAGATCTCCGTGGTTTGCAGAGACTCTGCGCGGGTCATGTCCGGCAGGATGGAGGGCAGCCGCCGCGCCAGCATGGACTTGCCCGCGCCGGGGGAACCCACCAGCAGGATGTTGTGGCCGCCGGCGGCGGCGATCTCCAGCGCCCGCTTCACGTTCTCCTGTCCCATGACGTCGGCAAAGTCCGGCAGGGGACGGCTCTCCCGTCCCGGCTCCCAGCGGGGCTGCGGGGTCATGGGCGCCTGTCCGCTGAGATGCGCCAGCAGCTGCGCCACGTTCTCCACGGCGTAGACCTCCACGCCGTCGGCCAGGGTCGCCTCCGCCGCGTTGTGGGCGGGCACGAACAGCTGGCGGATGCCCAGGCGGGCGGCGGTCAGCGCCATGGGCAGCACGCCCGTCACCGGGCGCAGGGCGCCGCTGAGACTCAGCTCGCCCAGAAAGGCCGCGTCCTCCGGCAGGGGGCGTATCTCCTCCGCCGCCGCCAAAATGCCCAGCAGGATGGGCAGGTCGTACACCGTGCCCTCCTTGCGCACCCGCGCCGGAGCCAGATTCACGGTGATGCGGCTGACGGGGAACTTCTCCCCGCAGTTCTTCACCGCCGCCCGGACGCGCTCGCGGGCTTCCTTCACCGCCGCGTCCGGCAGACCCACCACGTCGAAGGCCGGCAGTCCGCCGGAGATAACGCACTCCACCGACACCTCGTAGCCCGTGATGCCCGTCAGACCCAGCGACCGTACCGTGACCACCATGGCACCGCCCCCTTTACACTAATTTTATAGCACCCTACATTGTAGCACAACATTCGCGCCGTTACCAGCCGTTTTTCCAAAAAAGTGCGGCGGTTTTTTGCTGCGGCAGCCCCTCCGCACTGTCACCCCGCCCACGCTGTCCCCTTGCAGTGTGAGAATTTTTGTGCATGGTGCTAAAAAAGTTTTAAAGTGACGTAAATCACGAAAATGAGGTTTACACCGGCATTTTTTTGTGCTACTATGACGATGCCTAACATTCCGTACAGGTGGGTAGTTTGCGCCCGTCTGGCAGCGGAACTATATAATGTAAGGAGGCTCATTATGGTAAGAAAAATGAAGTCCATGGATGGCAATAACGCCGCGGCGCATGTCAGCTATGCGTTTTCCGAGGTAGCAGCCATCTACCCCATCACCCCGTCCAGCCCCATGGCGGACTTCGTGGATCAGTGGAGTGCCAACGGCCTGAAGAACATCTTCGGCACCAAGGTCAAGGTGGTGGAGATGCAGTCCGAGGCGGGCGCTGCCGGCGCTGTCCACGGCTCTCTGGGCGCAGGTGCGCTGACCACCACCTACACCGCGTCCCAGGGTCTGCTGCTGATGATCCCCAACATGTACAAGATCGCAGCGGAGCAGCTGCCCTGCGTGTTCCACGTCTCCGCCCGTACCGTGTCCACCCAGGCGCTGAACATCTTCGGCGACCACTCCGACGTGATGGCCTGCCGTCAGACCGGCTTCGCCATGCTGTGCGAGGGCAACGTGCAGGAGGTCATGGATCTGTCCCCCGTGGCACATCTGGCCGCGCTGGAGGGCAAGGTTCCCTTTATCAACTTCTTCGACGGCTTCCGCACCTCCCACGAGATCCAGAAGATCGCCGTGTGGGATTATGAGGATCTCAAGGACATGTGCGACATGGACGCCGTGGCCGAGTTCCGCCGCCACGCCCTGAACCCCGAGCATCCCCACATGCGCGGCAGCCACGAGAACGGCGACATCTTCTTCCAGCACCGCGAGGCCTGCAACCAGTACTACACCGCTCTGCCCGCCGTGGTGGAGAAGTACATGGACAAGATCAACGCCAAGCTGGGCACCGACTATAAGCTGTTCAACTACTACGGTCATCCCGACGCCGATCGCGTCATCGTCGCCATGGGCTCCATCTGCGACGTGGCCGAGGAGGTCATCGACTACCTGAACGCCCACGGCGAGAAGGTCGGCCTGGTCAAGGTGCGTCTGTTCCGCCCCTTCGCCGCCGAGAAGCTCATCGAGGCGCTGCCCGCCTCCGTGCGGAAGATTGCCGTGCTGGATCGCACCAAGGAGCCCGGCTCCCAGGGCGAGCCTCTGTATCAGGACGTTGTCACCGCGCTGGCCAACGCCGGCTGGAACGATGTGAAGGTCATCGGCGGCCGCTACGGTCTGGGCAGCAAGGACACGCCTCCCGCCTCCGTGTTCGCCGTATACAGCGAGCTGAAGCGCGACGAGATGAAGCGCCAGTTCACCATCGGCATCGTGGACGATGTGACCAACCTGTCCCTGCCTGAGGACGAGAACTGTCCCAACACCGCCGCCCCCGGCACCATCGAGTGCAAGTTCTGGGGTCTGGGCGGCGACGGCACCGTGGGCGCCAACAAGAACTCCATCAAGATCATCGGCGACCACACCGACAAATACGTGCAGGCGTACTTCCAGTACGACTCCAAGAAGACCGGCGGCGTGACCATCAGCCACCTGCGCTTCGGCGACAAGCCCATCCGCAGCCCGTACTACATCAACAAGGCTGACTTCGTGGCCTGCCACAACCCCAGCTATGTGACCAAGGGCTTCAAGATGGTGCAGGACGTGAAGCCCGGCGGCGTGTACATGATCAACTGCCAGTGGGACTTCGACGAGCTGAACCACCACATGGACGCCGCGTCCAAGCGCTACATCGCCCGGAACAACATCCAGCTGTATACCATCGACGCCATTGACCTGGCCATCGAGATCGGTATGGGCAAGCGCAACAACACCATCCTCCAGTCCGCGTTCTTCTCCCTGGCCAAGGTCATGCCGGAGGAGGAGGCCATCACCTACATGAAGGAGAAGGCCAAGGCCTCCTACCTGAAGAAGGGTCAGGACATCGTGGACATGAACTACAAGGCCATCGATCTGGGCGCCACCGCCTACAAGAAGATCGACGTGCCCGCTGACTGGGCCGACGCCGTGGACACCAAGCCCGCCAAGGAGCTCAATGGCAAGCCCGAGCTGGTGAAGATGGTCAAGGATATTCTGGAGCCCGTGGGCAAGATGGACGGCGACAGCCTGCCCGTTTCCGCCTTTGTGGATCACGTGGACGGTCAGTTCGAGCTGGGCGCCGCCGCCTACGAGAAGCGCGGCGTGGCCGTGTCCGTCCCCACCTGGGACAGCGCCAAGTGCATCCAGTGCAACCAGTGCGCCTATGTCTGCCCCCACGCCACCATCCGTCCCTTCGCCCTCACCGCTGACGAGGCCGCCAAGGCCCCCGAGGCTGCCAAGATCGTGGATGTCAAGGCCGGCAAGGGCAAGGGCACCTATCAGTTCACCATGGCCATCAGCCCGCTGGACTGCATGGGCTGCGGCGTCTGTATCGGCGCCTGCCCGGTGAACGCCCTGTCCATGGTCGCCCAGGAGGGCGAGCTGCCCCAGCAGGACGTGTTCGACTACTGCGTGGCCGAGGTGTCCGAGAAGAAGGATATGCAGGACAACACCGTCAAGGGCAGCCAGTTCAAGCAGCCCATGCTGGAGTTCTCCGGCTCCTGCGCCGGCTGCGCCGAGACCAGCTATGCCCGTCTGGTCACCCAGCTGTTCGGCGACCACATGTATATCTCCAACGCCACCGGCTGCTCCTCCATCTGGGGCGGTCCCGCGGCTACGTCTCCCTACTGCACCAACAAGGACGGTCACGGCCCCGCATGGTGCAACTCCCTGTTCGAGGATAACGCCGAGCACGGTCTGGGCATGTTCACCGGTCAGAACAAGATCCGCGAGGATCTGGCCGACGAGACCCGCCAGCTGATCGCCGTGGAGTGGGCGCGTCCCGAGCTGAAGGCCGCTGCCCAGGCGTGGCTGGACACCATGAACGACGGCACCGCCAACGCCGAGCCTGCCAAGGCCTACGTCAAGGCGCTGGAGGAGAGCATCTGCACCGTGGAGGAGCTGGCCGCCATGCCGCAGTTTGCCGAGCACGCTGCCGAGCTGAAGGCCAAGGGCGCCCTGTTCTGCGACTGCGCCGCCTGCACGCTGGCCGCTGATATCCTCAGCAAGAAGGAATATCTGGCCAAGAAATCCATGTGGATCTTCGGCGGCGACGGCTGGGCCTACGATATCGGCTACGGCGGACTGGATCACGTCATCGCCTCCAAGCAGGACGTGAACATCTTCGTGTTCGACACCGAGGTGTACTCCAACACCGGCGGACAGGCTTCCAAGGCCTCCAACATCGGTCAGGTGGCACAGTTCGCCGCCGCCGGTAAGGAGATCAAGAAGAAGAGCCTCTCCGAGATCGCCATGCAGTACGGCTATGTGTACGTGGCACAGGTGGCCATGGGCGCCAACCCCGCGCAGACCATCAAGGCCATCACCGAGGCCGAGGCCTATCACGGCCCGTCCCTGATCATCGGCTACAGCCCCTGCGAGATGCACTCCATCAAGGGCGGCATGATGAACTGCCAGAAG